>ERZ773188.2123-NODE-2123-length-19956-cov-13.123712_pt1 | contig 19956 bp, 16 predicted proteins | sample MGYA00581011_ERZ773188 | MGnify/ENA primary metagenome ERZ773188 (study PRJEB29015, sample SAMEA2737798) | human gut metagenome | biome: human gut; feature: human-associated habitat; material: faeces | place: China | collected 2012 ...
TTGCCGGGCTCGTTCCGTCGGCGGGGCTTTCAGCCAGACCTGCTCATGCCGCAGGGGGCACTCTTGCGCAGAGGGCGTTCCGACAGCTTCACTCCTGCCAAACCAGAAGAAGATGCTGTCGGAAATCAATGCCGGATACGGCAGAAAGGGGGAATCGTATCATGGCGATATTTCACTTTACAGTAAAGATTGTTGGACGCAGTAAAGGAAAATCTGTCATATCCGCATCGGCATATCTTAATGGAGATGTGATGAAGAATGAGGAAACAGGCAGAATCAGTTACTACACTTCCAAAAAGGAAGTCGTCTACACCAGTCTGATAATGTGTGAAAATGCACCTTCTGAATGGCTGCATGTACCGGAAGAAAATATAAAAAGGTTTCAACAGTCTATCCGTTATAAAAGAGCGGACGATAAGGAAGCCGCACTGGAAAAGTTTAAAATCACATTTCAGAAACAGCGGCTATGGAATGAGGTCTTGAAGATAGAAAAAAATGCAGATGCCCAGCTTGGACGTTCATTTGAATTTTCCCTGCCGAAAGAATGGAGCAGACAGGAACAGATTGATTATACAACGGAATATATTCAAAAGACTTTCGTGGACAAGGAAATGTGTGCCGACTGGAGCATACATGATAAAAGGGCAACGTCTGACAAGTCAGCCGTAGGAAACCCACATGTGCATTTACTTGTAACCATGCGACCATTCAATCCAGACCATTCATGGGGCAACAAAGAAGTCAAGGACTGGGATTTTGTCAGAGATACTGACGGAAATATCGTGGTTGATGAATCCCATCCGGACTGGTGGCAGGATAAGAAAAATCCTGACCGTCATGGAATCCGTATTCCGGTACTTGATGAAAACGGAGTACAGAAAGTCGGGGCAAGAAACAGAAAACAATGGAAACGGGTTCTGACCGATGCTACCGGCTGGAACAGTCCAAAAAATTGTGAGTTATGGCGAAGCGAATGGGCAAAGATGTGTAATCGGCATTTATCCATAGACAATCAGATTGACCACCGCTCTTATGAAAGACAGGGCAAATTAAAAGTCCCTACGATTCATGAGGGTGCGGATGCAAGAAAGATTGAGGAAAAATATCTCACCGGGCAGATCAGGAAAGGTTCATGGAAGGTAGCGGAAAACCAGATGATTAAGAAACAAAATGCACTGCTACAGAAGGTAATCACAACCTTTGGTAAGGTATCCGGTGCATTGTCGATGTGGAGGGAGTGGTTGAATGACATTAGAAGAAAGCAAAGAAGTAATTCCCATGATGGAAGAAATGATTACACAGATAGAGGAACAGCAGAATATCATGGCAGAGATGCTTCAGGAGATACAGGAAAAGGACGAGAAACTGATGTGCTTTCAGGAGCAGGAAGAACGATTGCAGCAATTAGAGAAAGAATTGTCAGAGCTGCTACAAATCTTGCCAGATACAGAAGAACTGTTGATGCTTCTGGAAGAAAAGACAGACCAGATACAGAAACTCACAGACGAAAATCAGCAATGGCAGGAATTGGCACAGAAATTAAACAGCGAGAACCGGCTATTGCAGAAACAAAACAGCGAATTACTGAACTTGAACAGCAATTAGAGAAAGGAAGGTTGATTGATGAACGAATTAAGAAACTCAAAGAGCGACGATCAACTGGAAGAGTTGCTTCTGCTGACAGAGCAGATGCAGGAAGAACTCGACCAGAAAGACCGGACTATCGAGAAATTGAAAATGCAGCTCGACGAATCGCTGACCTTGAACGAGAAGTTAAACAGCGAGAACAAAGCAGGGAACATTCAAGCCTTAAAGAACGACTTGAGGAAAACAAAAGAATTATTGCAGAGCGAGAAAGAGAAAACGCTCACCGCAAAGGACATGATAGAGGAATGTCGAGATAAGCTAAGGCAGGCAGAACAGGAACGGGACTATGCACTCTCTCATCAGAAAAAAGTAGAGATACCGGTTGAAAAGCCGGTGCTCTATCAAAAGTGTCAGAATTGTAACCAGACAGCTTATCTGAAAGCGAAGGAAAGGTATGATACACAGAGAGAAAAACTGGCAGGCAGATATAAAGCAAAAACAGTCATGTATGAAGCATTGATATTTCTGTTGATATGGTATTCCGTATCAACTACTCTTTTTCAGATGATACGGTCAAAAATATTTATTTCTGATTGCGTGGTATTCTTTGATACAATCGCAACTTTCACACAGACCATTGCTGGCTGGGTTGTACTGACAGGAAAGACCGTGGCACAGATTAGTAATGGAATATCCAATCCTGTCGTTGCTGGAATTATATACTGGCTGATAAAAATACTGGTTTATAGTGGATGTCTGGTGGGTGCGGGAATACTTGTAGTGTTTATAGGGATGAAGATTGCAGGGTTATATAAGAAATACTGTTGGGATATGATTACTGTAATGGTGATACTTATAAGCATGGCAATAACAATCTACTTTGGAGATTCGATAAAGACAGTATTGCCGATCAATCTGCTATTTCTCTTATTATTTGTGCAACTGGTATATGTTGGAATCAGGTGGTATGTAAAAGGATGGCGAGAAACAAGGGGATATCGTTAACATAAAAATATAAATATTTTATTGGTACTATATGTATTTACTTTCATGCTAATATATATTATCATATTAGCATGAAAGGATAATGCGTATGACTCAATTTGAACAATTAGATTTATTGCTGAATGAATATGGAGGAATAATTCAGACCTTTCAAGTTATAGATAATGGAATTAGTAAGCCTGTATTTTATTCTTATGTAAAAGAACGAGGATTGGACCAAGCTGCTCATGGTGTGTATGTATCACCAGATACATGGACAGATGCGATGTATATTTTGCATTTACGTTGTAGTCAGGCTGTGTTTTCTCATGAAACTGCATTGTTTTTCCACGATTTAACAGACAGAGAGCCTTTGAAATATACTATAACTGTAAGAACCGGGTATAATCCGAGCCGTTTGCAGGAAGACGGTTTTCAAGTGTATACAGTTAAAAAGGATTTACATGAAACAGGGATTACGATTATGCAGACACCATTTGGGCATTCAGTTCCGGTTTATGATATGGAGAGGACAATTTGTGATCTGCTTCGCAGCAGGAACAATATAGAAATGCAGGTCTTTCAGGATACCTTAAAGCAATATGCCAGACGCAAAGATAAAAATTTGAGGACACTTATGAAATATGCATCCATGTTTCATGTTGAAAAGATTTTAAGACCATATTTGGAGGTATTACTATAGATGATAACAATATTAAGGCAAATATCTTATAACGATAACGAAAGGACTATAATTCATGAGCAGAATACTTTTGGTGGAAGATGACACAATGATTGCTTCGGGGATTCTGTATGCACTTGAGACAGAAGGTTATGAAACAAATCATGCCACAGGTATAAAAGATGCCGGAAGTTTAATTGAACATTATAATTTTGACCTGGCAATTATAGATATGCAGCTTCCGGATGGAACTGGATTTGATGTAAGTGAGATATTCAAAAATAATGCTACATCTGTGATTTTCCTGACAGTTGTGGATGATGAAAATACAATTGTGAGGGCATTTGATGAAGGAGCACAGGATTATATTGTAAAACCTTTCAGAATCAGGGAACTTTTGGCGAGAGTTCGGCGCATTTTATCTGCCAATATCAAAAATGGAGAGAAGGACAACATAATCTATATGGGTCATGCAGCCATCCATACAGATGAGGCAAAGGTTTATGTGAATGATAAAAGCATAGAACTTACAGCATTGGAATATCGGTTGCTGCTTATTTTTGCGAGTAATAAAGGAATCCTTTTGACAAGGCAGCAGATTCTTGACAAAATATGGGACGCAGACGGCAACTTTGTTGAGGATAATACACTTACCGTTTATGTGAAACGACTGCGGGAGAAACTTGGAGAGGCAATACATATTGAGACTGTGAGAGGAATGGGATATCGTGTGGATTAAGAAAAAAGAGATAGAACAGTTGTCGGAGTTTGTGAAAGGCTATAGTTCCGGCGAGAAACTGGATATTCGAGAGAATAAGGAAGGCTCTTTTAACATATTAAAAAATGATATTTATGCTCTTGTGAACACGAAAAATGAACAGATAAAGGCAGTTGAGGCAGAAAGAGACAGTCTCTCTGATTATATGGCAGATATTTCACATCAGTTAAAAACACCGATTACATCTATGATGATTATGGCAGATTTACTGGAGGAGGCAGAGCCGGAAAAACAGGAAGAGTTCATTCATAACATTCAGGTTTCGTTAAATAAAATGGAGTGGCTTGTAGGGGCACTTCTTAAGATGGCAAAGCTTGATGCCCATGCAATTGATTTTATCAAAAATGACATTCGCACATCAGAACTTTTAGAGGCGGTAAAACCATCGGTGGAAATCCTATTGGATATCCACAATCTGACCATAGAGCTGAAACAGGATTGCATCATACATTGTGATAAACGCTGGACCACAGAAGCACTTACGAACATTATCAAAAATGCGATCGAATATTCACCGGATGGAAGCGTGATTGAGATTGACAGCGGAGAAAATCCCATGTATAGCTGGATTTCGGTCAGGGACAGAGGTATGGGAATTGACAAAACAGAGTATGCTGCTCTTTTTAAACGGTTTGAAAATTCTACCAATGAGAATGGATTCGGAATCGGGATGCCGCTTGCACTCTCTATTCTGAAAGGACAGGGTGGAGATATTGATGTTGATTTTGGAGGCAAGGGAGAGGGAACGACTTTTATTTTAAAATTTTTTAAGTGAATTGTTTCTAAGTGACAAAATTGTCACAATAATAATTTCTTTTGTCACAGAACAGTCATTTTGCATTGCTAGGATGGTATTTGAAAAAGGAGGACTACAATGGCTGTTTTAGAAGTGAAGGAATTAACAAAGAAATATGGTGAAGGCGAATCGGAAGTGATTGCGCTTGATCATGTGTCTTTTTCGGTAGAAAGAGGAGAATTTGTTGCAATCATCGGAGCATCCGGTTCCGGGAAATCGACACTTATGAATATGATTGGCGGAATTGATTATCCAACAAGCGGTTCTATTATCATTGATGGAAATGAGATACAAGCAATGAGTGAGGATGAACTTGCAATTTTCCGCAGAAGAAATCTGGGAATTGTTTATCAGTTTTATAATCTGATACCCACTCTTACTGCGGAGGAAAATATTGCGCTGCCATGGAAATTAGATGGAAGAAAAGAGAATAAGGAACGGCTTTCTGAGATTGTGAATATGCTGGGTCTCGAGAAAAGGGCAAAACATCTGCCGGGACAAATGTCAGGAGGTCAGCAGCAAAGAGTATCCATAGGAAGGACAAAGATGAAATGGTACCGCAAAAAGTGGCTCCGTGTAACGGCGGTCTGTCTTGTGACAGTGCTTGTTGTATCGGAATTTGTAATTCATTATACAGCACAGCAGGAAATACAGACAGATTTCGGACCCGAAACACTTCTGGACGCACAGATACAGGAAGTACTGAAAGATCCAATGAAAGTGCTTGAAGCATTTAAAGATGCAAAGAGACAACTTCAGGATAAACAACAGAAACTTCTTGATGCATGTAATAAAGCCGAAAAACTCATTAAAGAAGAAAAATACGAAGAAGCTATAGAACCGGTTGATTATCTTCTGAAAGAAATGGAACTTACAGAAGAAGAAAAGATACAGATGAAGATGACCAGAACGGCTCTCTGTTTTTCAGCAGGAAGATTTGATGAAGCTATGGAGGGCTGTACAGAGCTTATAAATCTGGACCGGAGTGAAGAGGGATATTATTACTTTATGTTTCTCTTACATCACCGTCTGATCTTACAGTAGACAACATCAACAGTAGTAACGGAACCGGAGATGTTACGATCCGGGTAGATGGAAATCTGAAAGATGTTCCGGGAAAATCTCCGGCAGTTAAAGCAAAAAGAGCAGATCTGTCCGCGGCGGATGGCGACATCGGAACAACGGATAATCCATTCAGTGTCAGTGTTTCAGAAGTCAAAGCAAGCGCAGATAATGTTTATCTCGAAAATGACAGAGATCTTATCGTGGATGAAATCCACGGAAAGAGAGAAGATGGCACTGTACAGATCAGAGTTGACGGTGATCTGACCGGTAAAACGGCAGATTCCATAATCAGTGGCGGACATTTGGAAGCAGAGATCAATGGAAACTTTAGAGCACCTGATGACAGAATGACAACAGATATAGACAGTATCAAGGTTAAAGCAGACAACATTTATCTGGATAATATTTCAGATAAAATGGAAATCAGAGGAATGACAGCAGAGGACATTGACATTATCGCAAGAGGTGATGTATCTGGAAAAGATGTAGATTCCAGTAATCTTGTGATCCGTTCCAATGGACATACTGGTTATGAAGATAATCCTCTTCTGATCCATGTCAGCGGAAACGTAGATATCAGCTCCGCATATGGCGAAGTTCATTATGTCAACAGTTACCGTAAGGTGAAACCTTCTAAGAAACCTGATAAAAACAACGGTGATGATCAGAATTCAGGAAAACGGCCTGAACAGGAAACAGACAGGAAACCTCAACAGAAACCATCTTCCGAAAAAGAGGAGGAGAAGAAGTCAGGCCAGGATATTCCGAATCAGAAGACAAAAGGAATTCCTCTTTCTGTAAAGACTGGAGATTCCACACCGACGGAAGTAAATCTGTATCTGGCATTACTTTCCCTGGCAGCAGTAATTCTTCTGCTTAAGGAAAAAAGAAGAAAGAACAGATAAAAAATATCTGAAATAAGATTAATAGGGGTTGCCGTACTGAGCAGGAATCAGTGCGGCAGCTCCTTTTTCTGTGCAGAAAATGCGGAAAATACAAGGCAGCTATTGTTGAAGACGTAGTCCTGAGATGGTACAATGGTACCAGGTTATGCTTGAAAATTGTAAAGATGTACAGAAGGCTCAGGGAAGGAGACAACATGAACCAGAAGAGAATAATCACTGTACTGGCAGGAAGCGCAATGCTTGCAGGTCTGCTTACAGGATGCGGGGCAGAGCCCGGGATCGGAAAATCAGAAGAACCTGTAAACCTGACGGTATGGACTTATTATAATGGAGAGCAGCTGGATGCATTTAATGCCCTGGTAGATTCTTTTAATGAAAGTGTAGGTAAAGAAAAGAATATTGTTGTGGAAAGTTCCAGTCAGGGAAGTGTTAATGACCTGGAATCAAATGTAATGGATGCTGCCGAAGAAAAAGTCGGTGCGGCCGATATGCCGAATATTTTTTCTGCATATGCAGATACTGCATATAAATTAGATCAGGCAGGTCAGGTGGTCGATCTCAGTGATTATCTGACTGATGAAGAAAAAAGTGAATATATAGATGCTTATTTAAAAGAAGGTGATTTCTCCGGTGACGGCAGTATTAAGATATTCCCGGTTGCAAAATCTACAGAACTTCTTTTTCTGAATAAAACGGACTGGGATAAATTTGCAGAAGCAACCGGCGCAGACGAGTCAGATCTGGAGACAGTAGAAGACCTGGTAGAGACTTCAGAGAAATACTATAACTGGACAGATGAACAGACAGAAGAACCAGATGACGGTAAGGCACTGTTTGGAAGAGATGCAATGGCAAATTATATGTTTGTAGGTGCGAGACAGCTCGGAGGAAATCTTTTTGAAGTGAAAGACGGTAAGATGACGTTGAATTTTGACAAAGAGATTGTCCGTAAACTCTGGGACAATTATTATGTTCCATATGTAAAAGGATATTTTGCGGCATCCGGTCGTTTTCGCAGTGATGATATTAAAACCGGAAATATTCTGGCATATGTGGGTGCAACTTCAAGTGCCACATTTTTCCCGACACAGGTAATGACCAGTGACACAGAATCACATGATATTGAACTGGAAGTACTTACACCGCCTGAGTTTGAGGGAGGAAAAAAGGTTGCAGTACAGCAGGGAGCCGGAATGGTTGTGACGAAAGGCTCTGATGAAGAAATCGAAGCGAGCGTTGAATTTTTGAAATATCTTACAGAACCGGAGAACAATACCAGCTTTTCTATTGGGTCGGGATATCTTCCGGTAACCCAAAAAGCAAACGATATGGTTGAGATCAGAAAGGGTGGAACAGATCTTCCAAAATCTATGGATAAGGTTCTGACAAAAGCTGTTGAAACAGTAAATAACAATGAATTATATACAACACCGGCATTTGAAGGCGGGCAGGATGCCCGTTCAGTACTGGAATATTCAATGAGTGATCTTGCGGATGCGGACAGAAAGGCTGTTCAGGAAAGAATTGATGCCGGACAGACGATGGAAGCGGCAACCGAAGAATTTCTGACCGGAGAATATTTTGACAGATGGTATGAAGATACGCTGACAAAATTACAGACATATGAGGGTTAGTGTATTCTGAAACTGGAGAAGGAGGATTTTTCCGGATGCATCAACAGAAGAAAAAAGAAAAATCGATTTTTCAGTCAATATTTAAGGCAATGCTGATTGTATTGATAATAGAACTGTTCCTTTTAGTGGCTACGCTGTATTTTGGAAACGTAGGGAAACAGCTTAACAAGAATGCCGTGGATATTCTGAAAAAACAGGTGGAAAACAGACAGAATTATCTGGAAACCACTATGGTAGAAAATCAAAATCTGTCGTCTATATCCGGCATATTGAATAATGCTGTAGAAAGCAGGATTGCATCAGGACTGGATATTGAAAAACTTGATTCTGATGAAAAAGCCTGTGCATCTCTGATGGAAGAAACCAGTGACAGTCTTATCAATGTGCTGCGCCACAGGTCGGTCAATGGTATTTTTGTGATATTTAATACACATGATCTTGATGAACGTGAGACAGATTCTGTATTGCAGGGAATTTATATCAGAGATCTGGATCCGATGACAGCCGCTTCCGAAAGAAATCATGATCTTCTGCTTGAGCGTTCGCCGGTGCAGCTTGTTAAGTCTCTTGGGATTTCTACGGACAAGGGCTGGACACCGGGAATAAAATTCAAAAATAACAAAACTGAGGGAATTCTTTATCCTGTTTTTCAGGCAGCATATAAGGATGGTGGACAGCTAAATGCAGTGGATTACGGACACTGGACAAGTACACCGTATACTCTGCCGGGAGATGACCGTTCAGTGGTGGCATATTCTGTTCCGCTGATTCTGGACGATGGAACAGTATATGGTGTCATAGGTGTGGAAATGCTTACGACTTATCTGGAGACGATGCTTCCATATACGGAACTTCAGAATAATAATACAGGTACGTATATTCTGGCTGAGACAGGAGAAGATCTGGACTCAGATACTGTAAATGTAAAATCTGTAGATGTATCGTCAAAAGAAGGAACACTGAAAGGTACAGTGGGTGAAGACATTACGTTGAACCGGCTTTCCAGAAATATTTATGAAATGAATGCCGGCAAAAAGAAATACATGGTATCGGCATATCCGCTGGAACTGTACAACAAAAATGCGCCATTTTCAAAAGAACAGTGGATGCTGATCGGTGCAGTAGAGCAAAAAAATCTCTATGCATTTGGAAATCAGGTTTTTGCAATGCTGAAGCTGACAATTTTGATTACGCTGCTGGTTGGTGTGGTATGCAGTTATATTATCAGTCGGCGTCTGGCAAGTCCGATTGCAAAACTTTCAGAGGAAGTGGCAGAAGCACAGGGAAGCAGAGATAAGATTCCGAAACTTTCCGGCACAGGAATCCGTGAACTGGATCAGTTTTCTGATGCGATCACACAGCTCAGTCAGGATGTCCTGAACACTTCTACGAAATTCCTGCGTATTATGGAAATGGCGAGTGTGGAGATTGGTGGATATGAGATTCGGTTTGATACAGGAAGTGTATTTTTTACAGAAAATTTCTTCACTGTGATAGGAGCGCCTTTTAGTGCAGATGCTGTTTTGAATCTTGACGAGTTTCGAAAGATACTGAGAGAATTTACAGAAAATTATTTCTTTAAATCAGAATCAGGTGATACAAATATTTACTGTGTCCGGCTTCCGAAGAGAGGTCTTCGTTATGTGCGAATGGAAGTGAAAATGGAAGGCTGGGTACAGGTTGGACTGGTGGAAGACGTGACAACTGCTATGATGGAACGTCTCCGAATCGAACATGAAAGAGATTATGATGCACTGACCGGTCTGCATAACCGTCGTGCATTTAAACGGGAAAGTGAAAAGATATTCAGCCATCCGGACAAGATCGGCCATGCTGCTCTGGTTATGATGGATCTGGATAACCTCAAGTATACAAATGATACATTTGGCCATGACTGGGGCGATGAATATATCCGTCAGGCAGGACGTTGTCTGGAAGAGGGCACACCGAAAGGAACGTTAAGTGCGCATATTTCCGGCGATGAGTTTAATCTTTTATTCCATGGATATAAGAGTCAGGATGAGATTCGTTACCAGCTTGATAAGTTGAGAAAAGCAATCGAAGGAAAGGTCATTCACCTGCCGAATGGTCAGAAACTGCATTTAAGTATTTCAGGTGGTGTGGCATGGTATCCGGAGGACAGCAACAGTCTGGGAGTTATGAGAAAACATGCGGATTTTGCCATGTATCAGGTCAAAAAGACAGAAAAAGGCAAAATTGCAGAGTTTGATCAGGATGTTTACGAAGAAGAATTTCGTGACAGTCAGATTCGGTGTGAATTTCATCGTTTTGTGAAAGAAGAACTGGTTACGTACTACTTCCAGCCGATCGTTTCCGCAAAAACCGGTGAGATTGAAGCTTATGAGGCTCTGATGCGCTCAGAACTTCCGATATTGAAGCGACCGGATGTGGTGATGAAAATTGCCCGGGAAGAAGGTGCACTGCGTGAAATTGAGCGTATGACATTATTCCACGCGACACAGGAATTCAAAGAACTGAAAGAAAAGAATCTGATAAAGGGAGATGCACTCCTCTTTGTAAATTCCATTGCGAGCCAGCATATGGACAGAGAAGACGAGGAAGAATTTGCAAGGCGTTTTAAAGATCTGGCAAAGCAGCTTGTCATCGAGATCACAGAGGAAGAATCGCTGGATTATCACGCACTGCAGCACAAGAAAAATGCGTCGGCATTCAGTGGTGTCTTTGCACTGGATGACTATGGAAGCGGTTACAGTAATGAAAAAAGCCTTCTCGATCTGGCACCGGGTTATATTAAAGTCGATCTTTCGATCATTCGTGACATTGATACGGATCCGGACAAGCAGCAGATCGTGGAAAATATTGTTGCGTATGCGCACAAGCGTGACATGAAGATTGTTGCAGAAGGGCTGGAAACACCGGAAGAGATCAACAAAGTTCTGGAACTTGGTGTGGATCTGCTTCAGGGATTTTATATTGCAAAACCACAGCCTGTTCCGGAAGATATCAGTCCGGTAGCCTTAAAAACGATTTCCGAATTTTACACATAATTCTCCTGTTTTTCCATATAATAACGGTACAGCAAACGACACTGGTGAAGATATAAATATGGAAAAACAACAGGAGGAACATAAAAAATATGAAGGCAACAGGAATCGTCCGCCGTATCGATGATCTCGGAAGAGTTGTGATTCCGAAAGAAATTCGTCGCACATTGCGGATAAAGGAAGGTACGCCGCTTGAGATTTTTACGGATAAAGAAGGCGAAATCATCCTGAAAAAGTATTCGCCTATCGGAGAATTGAATCTTTTCGCCAAAGAATATGCCGAGGCACTGGCACAGGCGACAGGAATGATCGCATGTATCACAGACCACGATCAGGTGGTGGCGGCAGCAGGGCAGAGGAGCAGGGAATTTGCCGGTAAGGAGATCAGCAGGGAACTGGACAGAGTAATCTCAGACAGAGAAATGCGTTGTTTTCATTCCGGGGAACGCGGGAAAATATCTCTGGTCGAGAACCAGAAAGAAAATGCGGGAGCAGTGATCGTACAGCCAATCATCTGCGCCGGAGATGCGATTGGTTCAGTATCACTGATCGGAAAAGGCAATGGAGAAAAGTTCGGAACCCCGGAAAAGATGCTCGTACAGACGGCTGCAGGGTTTCTCGGACGACAGATGGAATCATAAAATAATAATAATAAAAATGGAAGATTTTCGGAGAGCCGAAAGTCTTCCATTTTTATTAACAGAGAGTTTATTGAAAATAAGTTAACATTTCTCAGCAATTTCGTAAATGAGACGTTCCGTATCTTCCCATCCGAGGCACGGATCAGTGATAGAGCAGCCCGGAGTCATGTGGTCACTGATGTCCTGTCTGCCCTCAAGCAGATAGCTTTCGATCATAACACCTTTGATCAGTTTGCGGAGATCCGGATTGTAGTTGCGGCTGTGAAGTACTTCGCTTACGATACGAATCTGTTCTTTGAACTGCTTGCCGGAGTTGGAATGGTTTACATCTACGATGGCAGCTGGATTTTTGAGATTTTTTTTGCCATACAGGTCATAAAGACGCATCAGATCTTCATAATGATAGTTAGGGATGGTCTGACCGTATTTGTTGACACCACCACGGAGAATCGTATGTGCAAGTTCGTTTCCGCTGGTTTCTACATCACATCCACGGTAGATGAAGTGATGTGGGTGCTGTGCGGCAATTACGGAATTAAGCATAACGGACAGGTCACCACTTGTCGGATTCTTCATGCCGACCGGAATGTCCATGCCGCTTGCAGTCAGACGGTGCTGCTGGTTTTCGACGGAACGTGCACCGATTGCTTCATAGGAAAGCACATCGTCCAGATAGCTTCGGTTTTCCGGGTAAAGCATTTCATCTGCTGAGGAAAGACCGGTTTCTTCAAGCACACGGATGTGCATTTTGCGGATTGCGATGATGCCGGCAAGAAGATCCGGGGCTTTATCCGGATCCGGCTGATGAAGCATGCCCTTGTAGCCGTCACCTGTAGTACGTGGTTTATTGGTATAGACTCTTGGAACGATCATTAACTTGTCAGATACTTTGTCAGCGACTTTTTTGAGACGATTGACGTATTCGCAGACCGTGTCTTCGTTGTCTGCGGAACAAGGACCGACCAGAACGACGAATTTATCTGATTCGCCGGTAAAAATACGACGGATCTCCTGATCGCGAAGCAGCTTGGCTTTCTGCAGCTCTTCGCTGAGTGGATATTCTTGCTTCAACACTTCCGGGAGCGGAAGCTGGTGATTGGTTTTCATAGACATAATCGTTTCCTCCATGGATATTTTCACACAAATATTGTGTTTTTTTCAGCTTTGAACAGTAGTATAACACGTTATTTTTAAAAAATAAAGTAAATTAACGCGTTAAACTGTCATAGCACAGTCCTTTTTTTGAATAGTATAGTATTCATCCAGTGTCATGCCTGTTTTTGTAAGGTAGATGGCAAGGGTTCGGGTGACAAAACGGATATGCCAGGGTTCATAAGGATACCTGGTAATGTCTTCTTTTCCGAAAGGATAGCGCAGGATAAACCCATAAAAAGGTGCATGGGAGGCAAGCCAGCGTCCCTCCGGAGTATCTCCGAATTTTTCTGTAAGCTTCATCTGTACGGATGGACTGGAAAGATCAATGGCGAGACCGCTCTGATGTTCGCTGGTACCGGGAGCTGCGACGTAGGAACTGCCACGGAAAAGCTCCTTTTGACGGTCATAGGAGCGGTAACCGGAGACACAGCACAGACTGATTCCCTCGTGCTGACCGCGACAGATCAGTTCTCTGGCAGCATATGCAGTTCTTTTTTCGAGAAGTCTTTTGGGATTGCCGGGAGCACAGTCAAATGGAAGCCCGATGTCGATCAGATCCGGTGGCACATAGTCCGGTGGAAGTGGATACTCTTTATTGATCAGACGTGTGTAATCAGTAATCATAAAAATCCCCCCTCATTTTCCAGTATATGAAAGGTGAGAGGGGAGTATGAAGCCTTTTTAATCGAGCGCTTTTTCGCTCATTTCTTCAAGAAGGTTTTTCTTAAGATCGAACAGCTTCTGAGAAAGGTCTACGTAAACTTTCTGCGGATTTACGAGACGGCGGGATTCATCCCACAGAGTATTCTGTTCTTTTTGGCAGTATGCACGCAGATCCATGACTTCAGGAGAAGTATAGACACGTTTGCCCTCACGGATGACTGGAATCAGAAGCTCACGGAGTTCATAGGTGCCGCCGAGGACTTTAGTCTTCTTCCATGTATCAGTCGGATCAAAAATGATCATCGTCTCCTCCGGATCAAAGACTTCGTCTGCGAGACAGATGAGATCAGCTTTGATCTTGCCGGTGGATTTGCTGTAAATACGATAAACGGTCTTGTTGCCAGGATTGGTGACTTTCTCAGTGTTTTCGGAAAGTTTGATCTTCGGAGTGAAGGAGCTGCTTCCGTCATCTTTGACTGCGGCGAGCTTATATACACCACCGAAAGCCGGGTTATCTTTGCTGGTGATCAGGTTGGTGCCGACACCCCAGGAATTAATTTTGGCATCCTGAGTCTTCAGGCTGTCGATCAGGTATTCGTCGAGGTCACTTGATGCAGAAATCGTTGCATCGTCAAAACCGGCAGCAGCCAGCATTTTGTAAGCTTCTTTGGAAAGGTAGGCAAGGTCACCGCTGTCGATACGGATACCATAGTGAGTGAGCTGGATGCCTTCCTCGCGCATTTCCTCGAATACGCGGATCGCGTTTGGTACACCGGATTTCAGCACATCGTAGGTATCTACGAGTAAGGTACAGGAATTCGGGTACATTTTTGCATAGGTTTTGAATGCGGTATATTCATCCGGGAAACTCATGATCCAGCTGTGGGCATGTGTTCCGAGAACAGGTACATTGAACATCTGGCCGGTGAGGACATTGGATGTTCCGGCGCATCCGCCGATCACTGCAGCACGTGCACCGTAGATACCGGCATCCGGTCCCTGTGCACGGCGAAGACCAAATTCCATGATTCCGTCACCGCGGGCTGCATAGCATACTCTGGCTGCCTTTGTGGCAATCAGACTCTGATGGTTGATGATATTCAGGATCGCAGTCTCAACAAGCTGAGCTTCCATGATCGGCGCGATTACTTTAACGAGAGGTTCGCGTGGGAAGACAACTGTTCCTTCCGGGATTGCATAAATATCACCGGTAAAATGAAATGATCTCAGATATTCCAGGAAGTCATCTTCAAAAATATGAAGGCTGCGGAGATATTCAATATCTTCATCACTGAAATGAAGGTTTTCAATATATTCAATCATCTGCTCCAGACCTGCTGTAATAGCAAAACTGCCGCCACAAGGATTCACACGATAGAACATATCGAAAATTACAGTCTGATTGGTCGGGTTCTTAAAATAGCCCTGCATCATGGTTAATTCATATAAATCGGTGAGCAGGGTCAGATTCATTGCTCTCATCTGTTATCTCCTTTTCTTTAAGGTTAATCTATTATACCATTATTCCCACAGAACGGCACGAAATATTTTTTTGAAAAAAATTAAAAAAAGGGGTTGATTTTTTTGAAAGGCTGTAATATAATAACATTCGTCGCGAGCGATGAGCAAGCGAAAAACAATAAAGGGCTATCGCCAAACGGTAAGGCAACGGACTCTGACTCCGTCAGTTCAAGGTTCGAATCCTTGTAGCCCTGCTAAGTGGAGCACCTCGGAAGAGGTGCTTTTTTTCGTATCTGTTACAGGAAATTACTTCATAAATTTCCTGTAATAGATGTCGGATTCTATATCCCTGAATTTTCGGATCTCAGGCTGATCTGTCAGATGCTCTCCAATCTGTTTTTCCATCCAGACCATGTTGTACCACGTGCGGAATTTGTATCCGCACTGATAAAATTCACCAACGAGACGATAGCCCATGTGTGTATGGAATTCGACGCTGTTATTATTGAGGTGAGGGTCTTCTGTTGGTGTGCAGGCAATACATGCATTCATATTGAGAATGCCCTGTTTTTTTAATGCATTTTCCAGTGCATCATGGAGAAGTCTGCCGATGCCGGAGTGCTTTAGATTCTCATCTACATAGATGGAAGTTTCAACAGCCCAGTCATATGCAGCACGCTCGTGAAACGGTCCTGCATAGGCATATCCCAGAATCGTATGATCCTTTTCTGCAACGAGATATGGATATTTCTCCAGCGTGTGTGTGATCCGCCGGGCAAATTCTTCTGTGGATGGAACTTCATATTCAAAGGTGATGGCGGTTTCACGCACATAAGGTGCATAGATTGCAAGGAGTGCGGCTGCATCGTCGGGGGAAGCGGTACGAATGTGAATGTTTGAAGCGGCTGATGACATGATAATACCTCCGTTGAATTGGATGAATTTTGATGTTACTGTGGACGGTAACATTTTAATCCAGAATATTTTCTGCATTCAGCATACCACAATTGACCTTAAGATAAAAGACATGGTAAAATGGAAAACAGAGCAAAATGGTTGTAGAATTGATGTGAACAGTAACATTGTAGAATTCTGAAAGAGAGTGAAAGTATGAAATATAGTTTCGGCGGTCGTGTCCGCTACAGTGAGATCGGGGAAAACGGTTTACTGACGCTTCCCGGAGTTTTAAATTATTTTCAGGACTGCAGTACTTTCCAGTCTGAGGAAGTCGGACTTGGGATCAGTGTACTGAAAGACTGGAAGCGCTTCTGGGTTTTGTCAGCATGGCAGGTGATAGTTGAGCGATATCCGGCAATGGGCGAGGAAATCAGGACATCTACCTGGGCGTATGGATTCCGTGGATTTATGGGCTTCCGTAACTTCACGATGGATACGGTAGATGGCGAACGGCTGGCCTATGCAAATACTTTCTGGACGTATATCCATGCAGAGAATGGTTTTCCGGTAAAACTGACAGAGCGGGATACAACTGCATATGGAATAGAAGAAAAACTTGATATGGATTATGCACCGCGAAAGATCCTTTTACCGGAGGAGACGCAGCCACAGGAAAGTTTTACTGTACAGAAACATCATCTGGACACCAATCATCATGTAAATAACTGTCAGTACGTGCAGATGGCAATGGATTATCTGCCGGAAGATTTCTGCATTCATCAGATGAGAGCAGAATATAAGCAGCAGGCAAGGTTAAATGATGTCATCTGTCCGGCAAGAGCAATCGAGGATAATAAAACAACGATCCTTCTGAATGATCAGAAGAATGAACCATATGCGGTCGTTGAATTTGAGAGATAAGCAGCATAATAAATCACAGGAAATCAGTATCGGAGGAAAATATGATTGAATTAGGAAAGAAACAGACTTTATTTATCGTAAAATCTGTAGAATTTGGAGTATATCTGGCAGAAGATATGCATGCAGATACGAAGCATCAGGTACTTTTGCCGGCAAAGCAGGTTCCGGCAGGCAAAAAGGATGGAGATAAGATCGAAGTATTTATTTACAAAGATTCACAGGATCGTCTGATCGCCACAACGAATGAGCCGAAGCTCACAGTAGGCGAGGTGGGTCTTCTTAAAGTAAAACAGGTGACAAAGATCGGAGCATTCCTTGACTGGGGACTGGAAAAAGACCTTCTTCTTCCGTATCATGAGCAGACAACAAGGATTTTTGAAGGACAGGAATGTCTTGTTGCTGTTTATGTGGACAAAAGTAGCCGCCTCTGTGCAACTATGAAAGTTTATCCTTATCTTTCTAAGGAGGCACCGTACAGGGAAGGTGATCAGGTAAAGGGCCGTGTATACCAGATCAGCGAAAACTTCGGCGTTTTTGTTGCGGTAGACAATAAATATACTGCACTGATCCCGGCAAGAGAGGCAAAGGGCAAATACCGTCCGGGTACTGTGCTGGATCTCCGTGTCACAAGAGTCAAAGAAGACGGCAAAATGGATGTCAGTGACCGGCAGGAGGCATATCTGCAGATCAGCGAGGATGCAGAGAGTGTACTTGGAATCATTGAGGAATTTGCAGGAGTTCTTCCGTTTGATGATAAGGCTTCCCCGGAAGTTATCCGCCGTGAATTCGGCCTGAGCAAAAATGCGTTCAAGCGTGCCATAGGGCATCTTCTGAAAGAAGGAAAAATTCAGATTAAAGATCGCAGAATCTATCTGGTGAAATAACTGTACATTAAATCGGATATATAAAGCAAAGGACGAGATTATGAATTTTACACATCTTCATGTTCATACAGAATACAGTCTTCTGGATGGCTCCAACAAAATAAAAGAATATGTGGACCGTGTCAGGGAGCTTGGCATGGACAGTGCGGCCATTACAGATCATGGTGTCATGTATGGCGTGATAGATTTTTACCGCGCAGCACGGGCAGCAGGAATCAATCCGATTCTCGGCTGTGAGGTTTATGTGGCACCGGGTTCCCGATTTGACCGTGAAGCGGGAAGCGGCGATGACCGTTATTATCATCTGGTGCTTCTGGCAGAAAACAATCAGGGTTACAGTAACCTGATGAAAATCGTATCAAAGGGATTTGTCGAAGGATTTTATTATAAACCACGGGTGGATCTTTCGCTTCTTGAGAAATATCATGAAGGAATCATTGCATTAAGTGCATGTCTTGCCGGCGAAGTGGCGAGATTTCTCACAAGAGGGATGTATGAAGATGCCAAAAAAGCTGCTCTTCGTTATCAGGATATTTTCGGGAAGGGGAATTTCTTTCTGGAACTGCAGGATCATGGCATTCCGGAACAGCAGAATGTCAATCAGCAGCTTCTGAAAATGCATCGTGAGACAGGAATAGATCTTGTAGCGACCAACGATGTGCATTATACGCTTGCAGAGGATGCACAGCCGCATGATGTACTGCTCTGTCTTCAGACAGGTAAGAAACTGGCAGATGAAGACCGTATGCGCTATGAGGGCGGTCAGTATTATGTGAAATCTCCCGAAGAAATGGAACGTCTTTTTCCATATGCGCCGGAGGCGCTTGAGAATACACACAAGATCGCACAGAGATGTCATGTGGAGATTGAATTTGGTGTGACAAAGCTGCCAAAATTTGATGTTCCGAAAGGTTACACTTCATGGGAATATCTGAATGAGCTTTGTTTCAAAGGATTGGAGGAGCGTTACCGGCCAGTCACCGAAGAACTGAAAGAGCGGTTAAATTATGAATTGTCCACGATCAGGAATATGGGCTATGTCGATTACTTCCTGATCGTATGGGACTTTATCAAATATGCGCGTGACCATGACATTATGGTAGGACCGGGACGAGGTTCCGCCGCCGGAAGTTTGGTTGCCTATACACTTGGGATCACACAGCTGGATCCGATCCGGTATGATTTGCTGTTTGAGCGTTTCCTGAATCCGGAGCGAGTATCCATGCCGGATATTGACGTTGACTTCTGCTTCGAACGAAGACAGGAAGTTATTGATTATGTAAGACGTAAATACGGGGATGACTGTGTCGTACAGATCGTTACGTTTGGTACACTGGCGGCCCGTGGTGTTATCCGTGATGTCGGACGTGTTATGGATCTCCCGTACGCACAGGTGGATACTATTGCAAAAATGATTCCGCAGGAGCTGAATATCACGATCGATAAAGCTCTGCAGATGAATCCGGAGTTTAAAAAAGCTTATGAGGAGCAGAAAGAGATTCATGATCTGATCGATACGGCAAAACGTCTTGAAGGACTTCCGCGACATACATCCATGCATGCAGCAGGTGTCGTGATCAGTCAGAAGGATGTTTCAGAGTATGTGCCGCTTTCTCGGGCATCCGATGGTTCGATCGTTACACAGTTTACGATGACGACACTTGAAGAACTCGGACTTCTGAAAATGGACTTTCTGGGTCTTCGTACGCTGACAGTTATTCAAAATGCCGTGCATCTGATCGAACAGGATGCCGGTGTGAAGCTGGATATGCAGCATATTGATTATAACGATAAAAAAGTACTGGATTCTCTCGGAACCGGTCGTTCTGACGGTGTATTCCAGCTGGAAAGTGCGGGTATGAAAAACTTCATGAAGG
>ERZ773188.2133-NODE-2133-length-19888-cov-5.940907_pt1 | contig 19888 bp, 9 predicted proteins | sample MGYA00581011_ERZ773188 | MGnify/ENA primary metagenome ERZ773188 (study PRJEB29015, sample SAMEA2737798) | human gut metagenome | biome: human gut; feature: human-associated habitat; material: faeces | place: China | collected 2012 ...
GAAAGCAGCTGCTGTGCGGTACGGCGGCCCAGCTGTTCGGCATCAAAAGAGACCGCCGTGATCTGTGTCGTACACTCCTGCAGCGCTTCGTCGTCATACAGGGAGGCAAGACGGATATCCTGCGGCACGCGCAGGTTCAGCTGCCTCAGGGTGTTCAAAGCCAGCTGGGCAACCTGGTCATCCATGCACAGGATGCAGTCCGCCCCACGCTGTACCGCGAGCTCCACAGCGCTGGTGCGTAGATCGTCGCTTTCCAGCTCCAAAAACAGCAGGCTCTCATCAATCTTGCAGCAGGCGCGGTCATGCGCCTGCTTATAGCCTTCCAGGCGGGACTGGTTGACGGTGTACAGCATGGATCCGCCCAGCAAAGCAATGCGGTGCAGGCCCTTCATCAGCAGCAGGCTGACCAGCTCGCGGCAGCCGCCCACCTGATCATGGTCCACCGAGATGACATCCTGGTCAGCCGGGCGGCCAATGGCAACAAAGGGGATGCCGCTTTTTTGCAGCATGGGGATCAGCGGATCACGCTCCAGCGTGCGGGCCAGAATCACGCCATCGATCTTGCGGTTGACCAACAGACGCTGCATCGGGCTTGTTTCCTGCTCGCCCACCATCGTCATCAGCACATCATAATCATTGCGGGCGGCAATATCGTACACGGCGCTGACGGTTTTGCGCAAAAATGGTGCGGCAAGGTTGCCGAACTGGCGCGAGAACACCAGTGAGATATTATAAGACTGCTGGGTTACCAACCCGCGTGCCAGCATATTGGGCACATAGTTTTTCTCTTTGGCGTACTGGACCACGCGGGCGCGGGTCGCTTCGCTGACACGGCCATTGCCCGAAAGGGCACGGGATACCGTGGTCTTGGACACACCAAGGTCTTCAGCCATCTGGCTGATGTCAATTTTTTTTTCTCCTTCTGTCTGTTTACGGCGCGGCATGGGTTTACTCCTGTTAACGTTTGCTTCTATAAGATCTTCTTTCTGTCCTTGCCGGTTTTCCGCCCCACGGGCAGTTCCCAGGGTACTGTTCCAGAAACCAGTCCCCCACCCCGGCCATTCCCTACTTGGTTAATAGGCTTAACATATTATACCACATTTCCCTGGATCATGGTAGCCCCCTGTGCAAAGAAAGCAAAGAACACACTACCCCAGTACGGGGTCATTATATCATTCCTGGCTCGGTTTTTCAACCGATTTCTGGCTCTGTTTCCGTTTTCCAGTGTGTTTTATAACCTGGTAAAGTTTTCTCATTTTGTCCGCATCCTGCTCAGTCATCGTACCTGCGCCAAATTGGGCGGCTTGGGCCAATGCCAGCAGAGCCTCGGCATCCTGGGGTTCAAGGGCGGGGACACAACTTTGCAAAAATGCGGCAAACTCCGGCGCATCGGATGGTGTATCCGGCGGCAGGCCGCGGCGCACCAAAAGGCGGTAGATGCTGCCAAACACGGCCAGCACCCGCGCGTTGCAGCTGCCCCGGCCATACCCCATGGCATGGCGGCGGGCCAGCACCAGCAGCACCACAGCAGCCAACAGGCAACCCCCCAGCAACGCCGCCAAAACCAGCCTGCTGCGGGGCACGATGGTGGCTGCGGGTTCGTTTGCGCTGCTCTCCCCTGCTGCGGGGGCGGTGTCTTGACCTTGAGTTTCGGGCAGCGGGTCGGTGCGCAGGTCGGCCTGTTGGGCACTGACCAGCACGCCGGGGGTCATCTCCATGGGGGTCCAGCCCTGGCCGGAAATGTACACCTCCGCCCAGGCGTGGGCGTTATCGTCCTGTAAAATGGCGTGCCAGCTGCCGTCCTCCTGTTGGGTAAACAGGCTTTGCGGCGCGGCATAGCCCACCACATAGCGCGCAGGCAGCCCGAACATGCGGAACATAACCACCGCCGCCGAGGCAAACTGCACACTGTACCCCTGTTTGGATTCCGTTAAAAAGTAACGGATGGGGTCGGCCCCCTCCGGCGGCTGGGGAGCGCTGGCATTATACTGGTAGTTGGTGTTTAGGTAAGCGCGGATGTAATCGCCAATGTCCGCAGCTTCGGTCAGCTTCTGGTCCTTTTTAGCTTCATCGCACAGGGTTTGCAGCTCGTCATAGCCGTCCGGCACGGCGGTGTAGCGGCTGGCGGCGTAAGCGGCATAGGATGCTTCCATCCGGTCCAGCACGCTGGGGTCGGCATCGGCGCGGGCTTCCAGCTGGGTTTGGGCGGTATCCCGCGGGTAATACAGGAACACATCGTCCTGCGCGGTCTGGCCCGCGGCGGCGCCATCGCCCTGGATGGTGTAATAATCGCCCCAGTAGGCGTTGTACGGTGCATAGGTGTACTGGGTATCGGCGTGGATGCGCTCCACCGTCAGCGTCTGGGGCTGGGCGGTGCCGTCATAGGCGGTGCGCAAAAACGGCAGGCTTGCAATGGTCAGCCGGGCGTTATCCTCGGTTTTCCAGTTCATAGCGGCGCTGTCAAAGGCATCGGCATCAGGGGCCTGCCAGGTGGTGCCGTCATAACTGCCGCCGATAAATCCCCGCAGGTATACGGTTTCTTCGGGTTTGTCGCTGGCGGTCAGGGCCAGATCCGTCACTCCGCTGACCTGGATACCCCCGCCCTGGCTCAAGGCGCCATCCGCCACACCACCGGCAGCGGCTTCTACCTGAATGTTCAGCCTGCCGCCGCTGACCCGCGGCAGCCAGGTAATGGCGGTGCTCAGCGCGGCGGATTCCACCCGCTGGGCCGCGGGCTGCAGCCAGCCAAGGGGAACCCCCAGCGCCGGGCGCAGCAGCCACCAACAGGGCAGCGCCAGCGCAAGGTAAAGCCCGCCCGCCGCCAGCGCGGCAGACTTTTGGATGTTATAATGGCGGCAAAGGTTCTGGCGGTAGTTTTCGGTATCGCGCCTGCCCCACAAGGCCCGCCGCTGCACCGAGCAGGAAGCCGCCCACGCCCCCATCCAACCGGCCAAAAGCAGCAGGCAGGCGGGCACAGCAGGCGCGGCCCCGGCCAGCGCCAGCAGCACAACAACGGGCAGCAGCATTAGATCCAGCAGCAGGGCATCCGCACGGCGCAGGGCCGCAGCGGCCAGCGCCCCGGTAACGGGCAGGGCGGCCAGCAGCAAAAACAGCCCCAGCTGCGCCGCAATGCCGCCCTGGGCCACCGGCAGCGCGCTGCCAAGGCGGGCGTTCAGGCTTTGGGCAATGTTCCCGGCGCACTGCTGCGCCCCGGCCAAAAAGTTCCGCTGGCAGATGAACAACACCACAAGATACACAATCACCCCCGCCAGCAGCCCCCAGCGGCGCAGGGCTTGCGGCGCACGCAGGAACAGCGCCCACCCGGCGCAGAAAGCGGCTGCCGCGGGCCACACCCACAATGGCACCGCAATGCCGAACCCGGTGGAAAGCACCAGCAGCAAACCAAAGGTGAGCGCCAGCAGCAGCGCGGCATCTGCCGCCAGCCACAACGCGGGGTGCGCTGCGGGGCGCTGGGTGCTCACCAGCACACGGTCCACAAACTTCAGCCCACTGCCGGGGTCGGCAGCGCCGCGCCGGCTCAGGGCAGTACGTTCTTTTTTGCGCTTGGGCGGGTTTTTGCGGTGCTTCGCCGCCTGTTGGGGAAAATCCCCCCATTCCTCCGCTCCGTCCAGGTCCCCACCGGGGGTCAGGGCAGCGCGCAGGGCGGTCAGCGGTTCGCGCACCATCAGGCGGTCCAGCTTGGCGCTCAGCTTCCAGTGTACCTGCTTGATGGTATCCCCATCCCGGTACTCCCGCAGCTCATAGCTGCCGCCCAGGGCGGCGCGGGTGTCGGCTTCGTCGCCGTCCTCATCGGGGGCGGTTTCCGCTTTGGCTTTGCCAGCCGCGGCAGCGGGCAGCACACAGATGCTCCGGCTTTGCGCGGCAGCCGGGCACGCCGCGGTGAACACCCCCAGGTGATCCCGCAGAGTGATGCCCCGCACCGCAATGCTCCACACGCCGCTTTTGCCTGCGTTTAAGGTAATGCGCTGTTCGGCGCTCTCTCTGCCGCCCAACATGGCGGCGCAGCGCAGGGTGATCTGCCCCCCGCCCCATTCATCGGCGGCGTTCAGCAGCACCACAAGCGCAGGTATGGGCAACCGGCTGCGGTTGCGCAGCCGAACCGTCAGGGTAAAATCTTCGCCCTGTATCACGGGTTTGTCCGGCACCAGCAGCTCTGCCGTTACCTGCCTGCGCAGATAGGCGGCATCCAGCCGCAGCAGCACCAGAAGCACCAGCGCAAACGCTAACAGGAACACCGCCAGCGGTGCCTGGGTGATGAGCGCCGCGGCCAGCAGCACCACAAGCACCAGCGCCCGGCCCAGCTTACCTGCCATGGCGGTCAGCCTTTTCGGGGCGGGGGCGCGGCACGGTGCGCAGCAGGTCCTGCATTACGCTGTCCACCGTTTCGCCGCCTGCGCGGGCCTGGTCGTTCAGCACCAGGCGGTGGCGGGCAACCGCATCAAACACAGCGGTCACATCCTGCGGGGCAACAAAATCCCGCCCCGCCAGGTACGCCGCCGCGCGCGTCATGCTGGCCAGCGCCAGGGTGGCACGGGGGCTTAACCCCACGGCCAGGCGCGGGTCCTTGCGGCTGGCCTGGGCCAGCGCCACAATGTAGCGGTACATCAGCTCATGCACAAATACCGTGCTGACCTCCTGCTGCATGGCAAGCAGATCCGCCTGACCGGCAACGGGGCGCACACGGTCCAGCAGGCGGCCTTTGCTCTGCCCGGCCAAAATTGCCAGCTCCGCTTCCTCATCGGGGTAGCCCATTACGGCGCAGACCATGAAACGGTCCAGCTGAGACTGCGGCAGCATCTGCGTGCCGGCGGCGCCGATGGGGTTCTGGGTTGCAATTACGGTAAAGGGTGCGGGCACCGGGCGGGTAACGCCGTCCACCGTCACCGTGCCTTCTTCCATCACTTCCAACAAAGCCGACTGCGTGCGGGAGGAGGTACGGTTGATCTCATCGCCCAAAAACAGGTTGCACATCACCGCACCGGCGTGGTACACAAACTTGCCGGTCTCTTTCTGGTAAACGGAAAATCCCACCAAATCGGACGGCAGAACATCCGGCGTAAACTGCACGCGGCTTTCTTTCAGGTCCAGCGCGCGGGCAAAGGCCAGCGCCAGCGTGGTTTTACCCACGCCGGGAATATCCTCAATCAGCACATGGCCGCCCGCCAGCATGGCCATCCAGATGGTGTTTACCGTTTGCTGTTTACCCTGCACGGCCTTGTTTACTTCGGCCGTAACGGCGGCGGCCTGCTGTGTGTACTGCATGGTTAATCCTCCCGGTGTTTTTTCCATATCACCATAATGCCAACGGCGGCGGCAATAACCACCAGCCCGGCCCACAGTGCGTTGTTTTCCAGCCAGATCATGGTATTGGAGATCGCGCTCCCCTCGGATTCCGCGCTGCCCTCCCCCGGCAATGGGGTCAGGGCCTGGGGGGCCACTTCGGCAATGGAGCTGCCGCCGGCATCCTCCACGGTCACCTGGCGCGGCGTTTCGTCCCAGGTGGCGGCGCTTTCCTGCAAATCCTCCTCTTTGGTGGTGTCCGCAGCGGCGGTGTCGTGCTCCGCAATTACCAGGTAGCGCTGGCTGTTGCGGGTGTAGGGGTGGCAGGTGGAAAGGGTCAGCAGGTCCCGCCCCGGCTGGATCAGCACGGCGTTGATATCGCTGGGGTCAATAATTTTCAGCTCGCTCACGCGGTAAATCAGCGTTTCCCACGGGGTGGTCAGCTGGATCTTGTCCCCCACCTGGATCTGCTGCACGTTGCGCAGCATTTCCGCGCCATAATAGCCGCGATGGGCGGCAATCACGGTGTTGGTGTTTTCGCCGCCCAGCGGCATCGAGGTCTGGCCCAGCAGCGCCGCGCCTTTGGCCAGGTTTTCGCGGCTGGCGCCCAGGTAAACGGGCAGCTCCAGGTTCAGGCGCGGGATCCACAGCACAGCCAGCACATCATCGTCATAGCCATAGGCAGCAAGGTCCAGCGGGGCTTCCTCATAGGCGAACGGGTCGGTCAGGCCGCTTTGGCCCCCGGCGTAAATTTCCGCGTTATAGTCCTGCATCACGGCGTACAGTTCAGGGTAGGCGCGTTCCGGCTCCGGGGGTTCGGCTGTGGTTTCCTCCGCCGCGGGGGCGGTGGGCTGGGCTTCGGCGCGGGCCGCAAACTGCGCAGCGGTTTTGGCGTTGCGGGTGCTGGTCCACCACTGGGCAGCGGTGGGCTGTATCAACAGCGCCAGCCCCAGCAAAATGGCCAGCCAGGCCAGAATTTTAGCAATCAGCCGTCCCATTTAGTCATCCTCCTCGCGCTTTTTGCAGCGGTGCAGCAGCAAAAGCAGCAGCAGCGCTTCGCCGCCGATCACAATGCTGCCCGTTACCGCGATCCACGGCCAGGCATCCACCACGCGCTTGACCACCGTTCCGGTGCGCAGCGCCTGATACTGCACGGCCTGCGGGGTGTTGGCTTCTTCCTCTCCATTATAAGGGATGCGGGTGCCGCGCACAAGCATGCGGTGGGTATTGATGGCATACGGCGTGCAGGTAACAAGGGTGCAGTAATCCTGCCCCGCGGTGATTTCCAGATCCTCGGTGTGCTCCGGTTCCACCACTTTGATTTGATCCACCTGGTACGCCAGCGTTTCATCCAGAACATGCAGGTAGAAACAGTCGCCCTCTTCCAGCTTGTCCAGGTCGGTGAACAGCACGGCTTCGGGCAGGCCGCGGTGGCCGGTCAGCACGCTGTGGGTGCTTTCGCCGCCAAGGGGGTAGCTGGAGCCTTCCAGATGGCCGACGCCCTTTTGCAGCACATCATCGCTGGTGCCTTCGTAAATCGGCAGGTTGACATCAATTTTCGGGATGGTGATATACCCCAGGCTTTCGCCCACATCCACAAGGTCCACATAGCTGGTGCCGGTATCCTCCGCTTCGCCTGCGGCATCGCGCTCCACGGCGCTGTCCAGCTGCTGGTTATAGCGGCGGGCGGCCTCCTTGGCGGCGTCCAGTTTTTCGGTATCCATGCTTTTTACGGTATCATCGTAATTTTGGATCGCTTCGCTGGCGTGGCGCTGCGCCACCGCGTTGCTGATAACCGGGTACGATGCCACCCCAATGCCGGACAGGATCATCAAGGCCGCAAAGCCGACTTTTAGTTTTGTTGTGGTATCCATAGCGTCACCGCGAACCTTTCCGTGAGAGGGTTGAAGTTGGGAACTGATGCAATTAGAAATTAGGAATTAGGAATTGGAAGTAGGCAAAAGAATAAATAATAAAGAATAATGAATCATTGTGGTGGACCGCGCCGCATTGCGCCGCTCAGGAGATATTGGGTTGGGGGTGGTTTTTAGGGTAGTGAATAACAATAAAATAATCTGTAGGGCCTTACGGCGTTGCACACCACAAAATTGTAATAAACCTCGCCCTGCATGTAGGGGGCGGCGTCCCCGACGCCCCGTTTGACGGGCCTAATAATTGCCGCCCATCCACCCCGCGCCGCAAACGTTGCAAATCATTTGTAGGGGCCGATGCTCGCCATCAGCCCGTTTGACGGGCCTTGCCCTATTTATTTTTAGGTTCCCCACGCGAGATATTGGCGCCCCTTGAGGGGTGACTCCCCGCGGGGCGGGGAGATGTCGCGAAGCGACAGAGGGGACGGGGCGCTGTTTGCGCTGTCACCGAAGGTGACTGAGGGGTGGTTCCTCGCCGCAAACCTGACGCCCATGGGGTGGTTCCTCACGCAGGGCCTAAAAATCAACCGAACAACGGCCACGTATGCCCAAAAAATTTATTCCCCAATAACCCACCATAGGGGGAGGGCCAAACCCGGCCCTCCCCCTGTGTATGATGGATTATCCCTCTATACCCTATTGGTGAATTGTAACATTGTTTTGCCTTGCGGCGGGCGCATCAGGCGCGGTTCTTCTTTTTCAGGCTCAGCAGCACGCCAACACCGGCCACAACCAGCAGCACACCAATGCCGCTGAACAGCAGGGTGCCGAAACCACCGGTGGTGGGCAACTTGAAGCCCCTACGGTTGATGACAGTAACCGTGATTGTAGCAGTGTCAGTAACGTCTTTTCCCTTATCATCGGTAAACTTCGTTGTTTTCTGATCCCAATCATGCTTTGTCAAAACGCCATCTTTGTACTCAAAGTTTTCATTCCAAGACGTCTCTTCGCTAATGTTCAGCGTAACCTTGACAGGACCGTTCAGCAAATTATAACTATCAAGAGTCTCTTTCTCAACCAAGTAGTAATCACCATTTGCTAAGCCATCCTGATGAATATTACCTTCGCTATCTGTTACCAACGTATCTGTGTTTACTTTAACCCACACTTTTCCAGCTTCTGCAGTAGGCAGACCATATGCTTTCACTTCATCCGCTGTCAAAGCCTTATCTCGGGCTTCCTGCTCCGGAACCTGCTTGTACAAGTCAAACTTTACACCGACTAGATTCTTTTTATCATCACCGTCTTTATGCACATTGATTGTATAGCTATAAACAACGGTATCGTCATGAATCTCGCTGTTAGAGCCGTCATCCGGCTGACCATCGACATTAATCTTATTGGTATACTTCAACTTTGCAGTATTGTGATTACCATCTTTCGGCGTGCTAGCAGCAGCCGTCATTTCGGCAGTATAAGAAATCACAATATTCTTCCCTGCATAATTTTCCATAGCAGCAGGGGTAAATGTAATCTTAAAGCCATTTGCAGGAACATCTTCACCCTTGGTAGTAATCCTATATACCGCTTCATCCACAGCAACGCCTTCGCAGGTCAATGTAGCATTCCCATCATACTTCAAGTTGTTAGGCGTATCCGTTACTTCAAAGGTACTAAGCTTCGTAATGTTATTAGGAACACTTACTGTAATCGTATACGGAACATGGTCGCCTACGCTGTAATCTGTATCTTCTGTTTCGGTATTGTCTTTATCAATTACTTTCTTTTCCAAATCCGGCTTTTCATTGATAACTTCAATGGTAACATTTGATTCCGTTTTGCTACCATACGTAATCTTGCCCTCGCTGTCAACTACAAACACAATCGGAGTCTGATCAAGAATATAACCAGTATCTGGATCATAGCTCTGTTCGATAAAACGGTAGGTACCCTGAGACAGACCGCTTACAGTAATCTTGCCATCAGTCGTCTTTAACGTTCCAAGATCTTCATCCGTTTGCTCATTTTTGGTTACTTCTTCCCATGTTTCGGGATCATCTTTTACCTTCTTTTCAAGCTTGTATGTAACGCCATTCAGATTCTCTGGAGTTCCACCGCCCACGCGGCCTTTTTTCTCCAAGGTCACTTTGCCGTAGGTCGTTGCATTTTTAGGGAATACATACACATCGTACATCCACTCTGCCTTATTGGTTGGATTTGCCATAGGAAGCGATACCAGGAACGGTTCAACCGGGGTCGTTACCTTAGCGGGGGTTTCAGTTTCGATAATAACATACAAGCCAACCGGCAGGCCCGTCTCGCCATCGCCAAACTTTACAATGCCATTCTTGCCCGTCTTACCAGAGCCATTTGGCTTATTAGCATAAGCAGAAAGAATCTGACCATTCTCATCAACATAAGTGTTGATGCCTACCTTCTCTGTGCTCTTACCATTATAGTACTCGACCAGTTCATCCGCAGTCATTACCTGATAATAGGTAAAGGTTGCACCTTCCAAGTCTTTTGCATCTGTGGGCACATTGTTCGCGTCTCCTGCTACACCTGTGCCGTTTTTATCATCGTTACCATTATATTCATACTTGTGAATCGTGATGGTACCCTTTGCACTTTTATCAATAGCGCTAGCCAGGGGAGCTGTGGTTGTAGTCTCACCTGTTACATCCTCTGCCATTGCTGGCATAGCGCACAGGCTGAGGGCCAGGGCGGCGCTCAACAGGCCTGTGAGAAAACGTTTTGCTTTTTTCATTTCAGTACCTCTTCTCTTAAAAAAATCATCATCGGATGGGCGGCGGGGCCGCCCGGCTTAAGGGTTCTGCATCAGCACGGCGTGCAGTGCGGGGCGCTGCAGCGGGGAAACGCTGCCGCGCCGCCCGCACTGTGCCGTAAAGAAAAAAGGGAGGGAAAACCGGGCCGCTTGCCCACTTGGCTTAAGGTGCATCTGAAAACAAAGGAAATAACGGATATTTCGCAGCCACAAGCAGGATGTAAGGCAAAGAGCCACCGGAATCCTTTCCGGATCCCAAGGCTTTTTAAGCCTTAGCGCAAAATCCGGCTGCGCTTATAGAAACAGGCGATATTTTCAGCTTTTCAGTTATACCCCGGCTTATGGCTGCGCCCTGCCGTAAAACGGGCGCGCACTGGCGGGCAGGCCCTGTACCCTGGGGGTTGCTGGGTTTCCGGGGGATGGTTAATGTCGCCGGCCCCCTTTCCTGTTGTAGCGGAATGTGAATATCAACAGCCCTGCCACCGCCAGCGGCATGCCGATCAGCAGCCACAGGCTTGGCGCGTCTGCACCCGTGTGGGGCAGCTCAGGCGTTTTACGGTTCAGAACGGTAAGGTTCATGGTGTAGGTGTTGCCGGACTGCACAAACGTTTTTGTGTCCGTAATTTTCTCCCCATCAATATAACACTTGCCGTCTTGGGTAAATTTGATCTCAATTGGCTGTGCCAACAGGTTGTACCCCGGATGTGCCTTGGTTTCCGTCAGGCGGTATGTACCGGGTTCCAGATTTGTGAACGGGTTCGGGGTTATTTTGCCGTTGCCGTCCGTTGTGGCGGTAATGGAACCTGTGTTTGTGGTGTTACCGAATGTATAGGTAGTATCTACCTTCTGCGGTTCTCCTTCGGTTGTTTCGACCAGCTTTTCCAGTTTGAACTCAACACCACCCAAGGGCACATCTTCGCCATTTTTGTCTTTTTCCGCGTCCTTCTTGATGATATTCAGTACAAACTTCGGGTTCTGCAGCGTGTTGGTCAGCTCAATCTTGCCGCTGCCGCCGGTGATGGTTCCATCGGGGGCTGTGGCTGGCGTTGTAGTTGCGCCGTTTTCGCTGTTTGCTGTGGCTGTATTGCCTGTTGAGCTGCCCGCGCTGTCCGTTTCGCTTTTTGGTGTTGCTTCAGCCGTTACCGTTACAACATACGTATTGCCTTTAATCGTAATGGTTCCGTCTGCCGCGGTAAAGTTGTCTTCATCGTCCACCGTACCTTCCACAATGCGGTATTGGTAGTTCGTGTTGGTTTCGCCAACCTGGTACTGATCCAAACCACTAAAGGTATACTTCCAGCCGTAATCTTTGGGGATAATGGTAACATAGTTTAGGCTTTCCGCGGTCGGGTAGTTTACCGGTTTCCAGTCTTTATCGTTTATGCTGGTTGCCAAGCGGCGCTGGAGCTGGATGTAGATTTGTTCCGGCCGGTTCGCAGTGCTAAGATTGTCCGTACCTTCCCAGAGCTTGTTGAACTCAATGTTGATCAGTGTGCGCTTGGTGTTGGTAAAGATTGCGGTAATTGGGCAGGTTTTTTCCTCCTTAATCACGCCTTCCACCATGTTGTCGATCACATCGGCGGAATCGCAATCTTTCGGAACAGTTACGCTTTGCAGCCTGGAACCATCTAGCGGTTTTTCTTCCTCGATGGTATAGCGGGTGCCAACGGGGATGCCGGTGATGGTCACGGTGTGGTCTGGGTATTTATCCGCATCGTTCATGTCGATCTCAACATACTTTATGATGTCCTTTTCTTCCAGACCCTCACCGCCAACATTACTAAAGGTAACTTTGAACTTGTAGGTGCCTGTAATGTCCTTTCCCTCACCAGCTGCGGCCTGCTTTTGGATTTTCAGCCCGCCGGTTTTGACGGTGTTGACGTATTTTACCTTTAGCTTTGTCAGCGTGGAGCTTGTTTCGTCCGGGTCCTTATAGGAGCGGAAGACGATAGTGTCGGCGGAGGGTTTGTTTCCGGTATAGCTATTACCCGTTTGAACATCATTCGGTCTTATTTTTTCCGTTCGGCCATCATTGGGGCTTCTTCCCTTCTGCTCTTTTAACGAAAGTGTTGGACTAAGAAGACTTACGCTGTTACCTTCTTTCATCGAATCAACCGCCTGCCCGTTCTCGTACACCGTCCATGTGGTGTCGTACAGGTTTTCGTTCAGTTTCTCTTTGAGCGAAATGTAGCTGCCGCGGCGGAACTGGTCGCTGAAGGTAACGGTTTCTCCAGCTTCCAGAACAAAGCGTCCGTCCTCGTCCACCAACTGGGTGTCTGTGTCCTCGGTGGAGGTGTACTGTGCGTATTTGGCGTTTTCCAAATTACCGCTTTTGGCGGAGCCGTAATCCGGGATTTTCTCCTGATCGGTTGTAAAGCCGGTCATCTTACTTGGCACCGCTTTGGGAATGAAGGTAAAGTTCCTGAAATAGATGTTGCGGCTATAGTTATCGCCCACGCGGATGGTTGTAACATTGCCGCTAAATTTGCCCTTCTCTTTCATCTTGTGCAGGTCCAGCTTTACGGTGACCCATTGGTCTGGCTTCACTTCGACCGAGCCATACGTTGCGCCGTTAATGCCTGATGTGTCAAGGCTGCCTTTTTGGACGGCGGGGTTCTGATCATCCAGCAGTTCCAGATACAGGTTGTTGAGGGAAAGGTCACCTCCACCACCATCATTTGAACCAACGTAAACCTGGAACGTAAGGAAGCGCATGTTTTCGATATTGATGGGGTTTCCCAGCGTCAGGATGCCACGACGTTTCTCACGCGCTGCACTTTGCGTATCCGTATAGCGTGCGTACCAGTGAAGGACCTGTTCGGTATTTTGCCCGGTATCTTGCCCGGGATCTTGCCCGGAATCCGGCTTGGGATCTGGCCAGGGGTTTTTAACCAACTCGAAAATGTAGTCATCTTTGTTTCCTGGGGTTGCGGGTTCAATCTTGTTTTCTTTCGCAGTCAAATCCACCACTTTGGTATCGCTTGGATTCGGTTTAGCGGCCTCTTTTTCTCCATAATGGGTTGCCTGGTTCTGGATGGTGAAGTTGAAGATTTTCTGTTTTTCAAAGCATTCTTTGAATTTCTGATCAGTAACGTTGGTCAGATTGACTTCTTTTTGAACCTGCAGCTCGTTATTATCCGGGAAGTTGAACGCCACCGCCATGTTGGACTCCCACATACCGCGTTCCATGTAGTACATGGTAAGGGTGTGCTTTTGGCCTTTGGCGAGTACAAGAGGAGTGTTTTCCGCTACAAGAGGCGTGCTTTCCGCGTAGAAAGAGATGGTTTCGCCTTTATATGTTACGATCTTGACAGGGTTATTGCCATCTTTATCATTTCCTGACGTTCCGCCTTTTTTGACCTTACTGACATAGGCTGTTACACTATTATTCTTTTCATCTGCCTTGCCAAATTCCAGCAGGCCGGAAACCTTACCATGGGCGCCGCCAACGTCAAGCGCCAGCTTGCCATCAATGAATACCCAAACGTCATCGTCACCGGAGAAGAAGAACTTGATGCTGGTTTTTACCTTTGTTCCATTTCCATTGTCTGTTTCCAGCATACCGTCATCCGTCAGGGTAAAATCCATCTGCAGCTTGGTGCCAAAGCCGTAATTGTAGGTAGAAGCCGCACCAGAGGTTGCTTTTTCATTGAACGGGAAGTAGCCATATGTGTTTGTCACATTATCAAAGCCCGATGACGCATTCACATTCTTTGAAGACTCTCTGCTTTTGGTACTTTGGAGAAAATATTTTGAATCCGAATTTTGTCCCGAATCTTGTTTTAGATACAGAGTTGTATCCTTGCTGTCAAAGCACCAATAATCAACGTCCGTCTCATTACCAAAAAGATTTGGCACTTTAGTAAATGGGAACTTTACATTCTCATACACTTCACCAAGCTTTGCATTTTTACTATTCTCTCCTAAGAGGAAGTCTTTGTTAAAATGCGGTTCTACTGTTGCTGATGCCGCTCCGTTTAACAATGGTGCTCCATCTGCGTTAGTTGTACTCGCAACCAATCCCTGATAGGCATAGTCATAATGTTTATTTCCACTGTTTTGATCTTCATTATACTGAGAGTTATTGATTGCCCTAAAACGAATAGAGTTGTCGTACCCAAACAATTTTAATGTTTCTGCAATCTGGCTAAATTCATGTCCACTATCAGGCTGGAAATGTCCGGTATAAAGCGGGTATGGGGCCTTTGCAGCCTGATAATAATCGCTCAGCGCCTGATCAAATTCACGGAAGGTTACCCAGGTGCGGTGACTTTCACCAGTCCATCCACCGTAGCCATCACGGTTCTTGCCGTTCAACTCGTAATCTGTATAATAGTCATACAGCGTACTGGTAACATATTTTGTGTCTGCTTCTTCCGTAAAAGGAGCGGATGCAATATCTACTATTGGAGCTTTTTCCCCCGCTTCGGCATCACGATTCTTCCACTCTTCGGCATCACGCTTGGTACCTTTTGGAGCCCAGTAGCCGCCACGTTGGCCATTGGTATATACTGCATCGTCATTCGTATCCGCATAGAAGCAATTTTTGTCATCTGTGGGAATCGGCAGCCACGCTGTACTTAGTCCATGTCCTTTTGTCGTATCGTTATTGCCAATTTCTTCACCGGAAAAGATGATTGAACTATTTGAACTATATTCTTGGGGAATGTCAACATAATAAAGATTTTTGTTTGTACCATCTTTTACCAGCGTGCCGCTTTCGGATTTTACGCCGTTTTCTCTTTTTATCCGAAAATAAATGGTCTCTTTACTATTGGCTTTGGGGATTGAATAGTCGCCGCCAGTATCCTCATTCTTCGTTGGCAGCTTTGAGAAAGTAGCATCGTAATAGATACGGAAAGAGTTTTCTCTACCCCATCTTACGTTGTCTGCGTCAGTATAGATAAAGCAGTCACTTGTTTCACTGTACATAAAGGATTCTTTATCATCACTAACAGATTCGTTATAGAAGTTATAGAATTTGCTGGATTTTTCTTCACCGTCCTCATCCCATGTAAACTGAACATAAGAGCATGGATCGGTTGGGATGGTAAATTTAACGAATTCTCCCTTAGGAACATCTTGAGCTGCTGAGTCACCATTAACCGGTGTTAAGTTTCCTTTTTCATCAGAGATATAGAAATTTGCCTTTACTTTCGTTAAATTAGCTGTACTGCGGTTTTCGAACTTGATGGGTTTGTTTGCATAGTATGTATGACTCGTCAGGATGGAATCGTTTGTCCATTCACCGCTTTTTCCATCAGCAGTTGGAACATACATTTTGTTATTGTAGGAGCTTATAGGTTTCGGTTTCGGCTGCTGCTTTAGCGTAATCTGTGCTGTCCAACCACCATTCCTGTATAACTGGAACTGTATTTCATAAAAGTTCTCTCCTTTTATATCTTTACAATTCTTAACGGCATAAATCTTATGTCCATTTGTTTCCCATCCAGTCGGCTCCATTGTATGCGACTGCCAACAATTACCATTAGTATTTGCATCAGTATTTACATTAAACCTAATTTCATCGGAATCTAAAACGGTCACCGGCCCATTATTACCTAGCATCGTATCCGGAACGACAAAGTAAACCGTGAATCCATCTGCCACTTCCTTCTCACTAACTGCCTGCACGTTATCCACGCTTTTTGCGGCGTACATCTTCTGCGGCTGTTCGGTCGGTTCCGGGGTGGCGGTGGGGGTCACGGTGGGGGTCACGGTCGGCACAGGGGTGGCCGTTGCGGTGGCTGCCGGTTCCGGGGTCAGGGCGGGTTCTGCCGTGGGCTCCGGCGTTTCGGTCGGGGCGGGCTGCTCCGGCTCGGCGCTTTGTTCCGGTTCCGGGGTGGCGGCATTCTGCTCCGGCGGAACGGTATCCTCCCCGGAGGCCGTTCCCTGCTCATCCTCCAGCAGCTCTACTTCGTCAGGTGCGTCGGGCAGAAGATCCACCTCGGCGTATACAGGCAGGGCCATTGCCATAACCAGGCAAGCGGTGACAAGCAGCGCTGTCAGCCGGCGCGCCCAACCTGTTGTGTTTTTTCCTGTTCTATTCAATCTGCTCACTCGCCTTTCGCGCTGGCTTGATGAAAGCACATTGTTCCACAGGGGATCCCTGTGGAACAATAAAAGGAGCCATCTTCTTTTACTTGCGCAACCGTTGCCATGTTGTTTTCAAAAAAATTACGCATCGAATCTTCTCATTGCGCATTTACTTTTCAGTGTTAAAGTATAGCACCTTTATACCAGAAAGGCAATACAATCCACGTAAATTCCTGTTTTTCGGCACTTTTACTGATTGCGTTTTCCTCCAATTATACAATGTATTCAAAGCCTTTGTATAATTTATTTCTGATTTTCTTTTTGGCAGCGGTCCCTTTTATATACTTTGACCGCGCGTTTATGATCCTCTGCGCACACAGAGCGCAACTATGCAGCAAAATTCGCCTTTTTTGTTGCGTTTCCCTGTTTTTGCGCAATTATTTGTTTCGCATGCGCCTGTTTGCGGCGGGGCCTGGCGGCTGGGTGGGCGCCTTGTGGGAGGGATGGCAGGTTTGCGGCGCACGGTTCCCGTTTTTTTGCGGCGCGATGGGTACACCGCGCCCCTGCAAACGGTTTGCGGTGTTTGCGGCGGCGGGTGTGTGTTTGGTGGATTGCACGCCCGCCAACGGGACGCCGTTCTCCCTTTACAACGGGGTGCGGGTTTGCTGCAGATATGCCATTCGCTTTTTTGTCCCCCCTGCCCTGCCCCTGATTCCCGGTTACCCCTTGCCGATTTCTATCTGCGCCAGCTCCTGAGGTGCATCTGAGAGCAGCGAAAATAGCGGATCTTTCGCAAGCAAAAAATCCGGCTGCGTTTACTGAGGCAACACCGCACAATTCCCGCCTTGCGGCTTAAGCACCGCTCCGGCAGCTGCGGCACTTAGAATTATGCGGTATTGCCCTGAAACAGACGAGCTTTTTGACGTTTCAGATAGATCCCAGCTCCCTGCTTTCAATCTATCCTGTGTAAACTGCAACCCCTCACGCGCCATTCTGTGCGGCACTTACCTTATAATATAGGGGTGCTACCCTGTGTAAATTTGCAACTGATCTATTTGAAGCAGCTGTGAGCTGTTGCAATTTTGCACAGGGTATTGCCCACATTCTGTGCCGAACATTCCCGAAACGTGTTGGAAAAACGCACAGGATTGCCTTGTTTCCCTATGCCGCTTACCGTTGGAAAAGCGCACAGGTTAGCCCCGGAACAGTTGCAATTTTACACAGGGTATTCCCGTTCCCCCTGCCCCGCCGTGACCCGCGTACCTGTTGGAAAACCACACAGGATAGGCCCGTTCCCCGTGTTGCAATTTACACAGGTTTGGCTGTTTTTGGCTTATTTGCAACTTTACGCAGGTTGCTTTCCGCACAGGAAAGTGGTGGTGGAATGCACAGGCTGCAATTGGTTGAACACACAGGTTTGCGTTGTTAAATTACACAGGCTCTACCTATTACTAATATAAAACTAAACATCTAAGCCATAATAACAACCAGAAGTAAGCCGGGAGATGGGGGAGAACGGGAAAAAAGTGGTGTTGCCATTCCATCAGGTTACAGAACCCTGAAACAGCAGGACAGAAAAGCACAATAAAACCCTGTGTAACCTGCACCCGGGCTGCAACCCCCACAGGATATATGGCAAACCACAACGCGGGTGTTGCATTTTGCACAGGGTAATGGCGGTGAAACCCTGTGTAAATTTGCAATTCTTGCGCTGAACAACAGGATGTGCTATAATGTTTAGCATGATGTGCGTGACCACCCGGGATACAGCAACCGATACAGGAGGCCCCTGCTTATGGCGGCAAGTAAACAGAAAAAAGATGATCCGTTTGTCGTTACGTTTGAAGAACGCGGGGACCAGACCATCGTTCGCAAATCCAATGACCTTGTACAGATGACGCGCAACAACCTGACGCTGAGCCAGCAGCGCCTGATGCTGCATATTTTTTCGATGATTAAGCCGGAGGATACGGACCTGCCCTCTTATGAGCTGAGCATTTATGATTTTATCAAGATGACCGGCATGGACCCGCACAGCGGGGCGCTGTACAAGCAGGTGCGCAAAAATATTGAGGAGCTGGCCAACGCGCCCATCCAGTGGATCAAGAATAACGGAACTTCCACGGTGGAAACATTCCGCTGGATCGATAAAGTGCGCATTGATGAGGGCCGCGCGCGCATGACCATCACGCTGGATCCGGTGCTGAAACCGCACCTGGTGCAGCTGAAAACCCTGTATACCACCATGGATGTGACCTACACCATGCTGATGCGGTCCACCTATTCCATCCGCATTTACGAGCTGTGCAAGAGCTACCAGAGCCTGTACCTGAAAAAGAAAGCGGCCGGGGAACCGCTGGTATGGAACCTGAGCATGCTGTATGAACAGCTTTCGTATACGGCCAACCGATGGTCGGATTTCCGCCGCCTGGCACTGGAAAAGGCAAAGGCGGAAATTAACGAAAAGACGGATATTATTTTTAATTACAATGTGTACGAAAAAAAGGGGCAGAAGGTTCTTTCGCTGGTGGTAACGATTGACCCGGTGGATGATGCCGCTGCACAGGCCAACTTGGACAGCATTAACAGCACAGTGCGCAAAAAGAGCAAAAAGAAGGGCCGCCCCACCGTGGCAATTGAGGATTCGCTGCTGGATGACCCCAGCGTGATCACCTTTGATTATGTTTCGGCACCGGAAACAACGATCCCCTATTCCTTTGGACGCCACCGCACCGAGCTGCGGGAGGAAATTGTTGTGAAAGCGCGCATGGATCAGCTGCGCGCGGAGATTACGCCCGAAGAGCTGCACGCGGTGGAAGTGATCATTGATGTGTTGGCAGATGCCTGCTGCACCATCCAGGCAGGCGATGGCGAGCAGGACGGCGGCAACAAAACGGTGTTTGGAAAGATGAATGCCATCATCCTGGATTGCGGCGGGCTGACCAGTTGGCTGGCCGGTGTGGCACCCCGCTATGCACAGGAGATTATTCCCCGGTCGCAGACGATGCGCAGCCCGGCGCGGTACCTGAACAAGGTGCTGCGCGAGGATATGGATAACTATCGCATTTATATTTTCCGCAAGGCAAAGCCGGCAGCAGAACCCAAAGAGGAGCTGTTGGAAGCGGAGTACCATGTGATGGACGAGCCGGTGCAGCAAACGATGCCGGAGCCTGAGCCGCCCAAGGTAGAGCTGATTCCCGAAACGATTGTAAAACGGCAGGATATGCGAAAAGAGTTTGCAAAGTTTGTAGATGATGGATACCTGGAAAAGACGTTGACGAGCGGCCAGCGCGGCGCTTACCACGAAATTTACCGCCACCTGGCAGCGCGGTGCGTGCCATCGCCTTCCAGCCTGCGCAATGGGCTGAAAGACGAAATGCGGCTGCATTACCTGGCCTGCATGAATGAAGTGATTGAAAAGTATGGCAGCCTGACCCCATTGATGGAAGCTATGGCGCATGAACTGGACTTTGATGTGTTCTGGGCAAAGGCCGCCAAGGACCCCAACGTGAATAACCCGATGGGGCTGTTCTACCACATTATTGAAGAACGCGCGCTGAACCCGATCGGCACCATAATGAACGACCAGGCACAACGGCAGAAGGTTGCCGCCAAGGAAAAAGGTGAAAAAGATAAGTGGCACAACGAAAGCTGGATGGATGCTTTTGAGGAAGATATCCCGGATGACAGCGAAGAGTAATTGAGATGAAGCGGAGCGGAACATCCGGGAGCGCTGTTATAATAAGGTAAGCAGCGGCTGGCAGATTGCTGGCCGCTGCTTTTTTGTTGGGGTGCAGCTGAGAAATGAAAATATCCGGCGTTTTTTGATTTCAGATAGACCTTGGGCAACACCGCACAATTCCCGCCTTGCGGCTTAAGCACCGCTCCGGCAGCT
>ERZ773188.2140-NODE-2140-length-19867-cov-7.322078_pt1 | contig 19867 bp, 15 predicted proteins | sample MGYA00581011_ERZ773188 | MGnify/ENA primary metagenome ERZ773188 (study PRJEB29015, sample SAMEA2737798) | human gut metagenome | biome: human gut; feature: human-associated habitat; material: faeces | place: China | collected 2012 ...
TCCAGTATTATCTGCGCTTTTGGCTTGGCATCTGCCGCACCTCGCTCGCCGTATCAGCACTTAGAATTATGCGGTATTGCCCTTACTTTTCCACCTGGAACAAATTCTGCTGACGGGTTGCTTTGGCACCGATGTTGTTATACTCCAAATTGAAGTACCCATGCACCCAGGCATCCAGCTCTGCATTCTCGCCGTAGGTGTGGGTCACGCCGTCCGCGTCCATATAGTCATTAGCGGCTGTCACCACCGGGGCCACCTGCTTGAGTGCCAGCAGGTACTGGTAATACGGGGTCAGCGGCAGCCCGGCATTTTCCACCAGGGTGGGAGCCAGCATGCACATATCCATGCGGTTGTACTCGTCGGTGGCGCTGGTCTGGCCCGCGTTTTCCAGCGGGTAGTTTGCCCAGATCAGGTAGGGCGTGCTGCGCTCCAAAATCTGCAAATTGTTCTCATCGGTAAAGGTATGGTCGGCCACATGATCCACAAAGCTGGGGGCGTGGTCGCCTGCCATGGCAACAATCACCTTGCGGCCGGTCTTTTCGTACTGCTCGGTCAGGTATTCGGTCAGTTCGCCAAAGGCACGGTCGGTCATATAGATGTTGCTCAGGTATTCATCCATGATGGAATCATACTCGCCGTAATCGGTTGCGGCATGCACGATATCCTCCTCCGGGGGGTTCATATCGTAATCGCCGTGGCTCTGGATGGAAACCAGGAACACAAACCGCGGCTGGTCCTCCGGCATTGCTTCATACAAACCTTCCAGGTCGCGGTAGGTGGCGCTGTCGGTCTGGTAGGGGCGGCTGCCATAGGTTTCCTTGGTCGGAAAATCATCCTGGAAGTGGGTCTCGTCAAAGCCCAGCGTCAGCCAGGCGGAATCGCGGCGGTAGTTGGAGTTGGTATAGGGGTGGGCTGCCAGCGTGGCATACCCCAGATCTTTCAGGTTGCTGACCAGGCTGTTTGCCTTGTGCAGGTTCAACCAGTTGAACGGTGTGATGGAGGGCATCAGCATCAGCGAGTTGGAGGAAAGCATCTCGTACTCGCTGGAGTTGGTGCCGCCGCCCACATGCGGGCTGATGGTGTGGCCGTAAATGGAGTTGGGCAGGTTTTTGGTCACCTGCATGATCTCCTGGTCAGCCTGCAGGTCCGTTACCAGGTCAAAGTCATAAAAGCTTTCGGACAGGATCAGGAACACATCGGGGTAGTCCTGCTCGTTTGCCGTCTCGGGGCTGGCCTGATAGTCCTGCGCCATTGCAGCGGCCTCGGTGGCGGCGTCCTCGCTGTAGCCGTCCGGCTGCAGGATGGGGTCCACCATCAGGCTGGCGGCTTCAATGCTACCCGCCAGGTAGCCGTACTTATAATAGGTTTCCTGCCAGGCCCAGCCGTAAGTGGCGGCGGGCTTGATGGGGTTGGGGCTGAAATACCCCAGATACAGCACCGCAAAAATGCCGCAGGCGCAGGCCAGCGCATGGGCGCCGCGCTGTTTCCAGCTGCGCTTATGCTTGCCGGCCAGTTTGACCTGCACAACGGCAGCCACCAGCACCGGGATGTACAGCAGCGCAATGGTAATAACTGTCTGGGTAATGTGCAGGGTATAACTGCCCATCACCTCTGCCGCGGTGCCCAGGTTCAGGATGTCCTGCGGCATCAGGGCGGAACCATGCAGGTCCCGCGTGTAATAGTTGACCAGCGCCAGCACGGTAAAAATCAGGCCGGAAACGCCGGTTGCAATGCCCCAACTGCCGCACAGGGCAAACACCACCAGCGTCAGGCAGAACGCCGTCAGCGCATTGAGCGGTGCGTATACCGGCCACTGCCCCGCCATGTAGTTGGCAGTTGCGCCGTCAGAAATTTCTAACTGGTAGCGCGCCACAAAGGCCGCTGCCACAGCCAGCGCAAATGGCAGCACCGTGCCAAGCCAGAAGCGCTTGCTTTTTAATGTTTTTTTGATGTTTTGCATGGGTATCCAGTTCCTTCGCTTTGTTTGTTCATTAAGTTGCGGTCAACATTCCGCGTCAACACACCGAATGTCCGGTATGCCCGCAAAAGGGCATATTAGGTTAGTATATCATATTTTATGCCGGTTGTGAATCACTGTTTTTCGGCCAAATGCTGCCACTTGTTCCAAATCCGGCCCGTCCGCGCAGATTTTGCATTTACCAACCTACGCTTTCATGTTATAATATTAGTTAATCATCATTTTACCCCATAGACGGAGGCTATTCTATGAAAATTCCTGCAAAAGGTTTTACTCACGGCGGCAAGTTCCATGCAGACGATGTGTTTGCCACAGCGCTGCTGATGATTGTGCGGCCGGATATCAAAGTAACCCGCGGTTTTGTTGTGCCGGATGGTTTTGACGGCATTGTGTACGATGTGGGCTGCGGTATGTTTGACCACCACCAGGAACCGCGCGAAAGCCGCCCCAACGGCGTGCCCTATGCGGCCTTTGGCCTGCTGTGGCGCGTGTTGGGTGCCCAGCTGGTGGGTGCCCACCAGGCCCGCCTGCTGGATGAAAATTTTGTTCAGCCCCTGGACTTGAACGATAACACCGGCGAACAGAACTCCCTGGCCGATGCCATCGGCAGCTTTAACCCCGTGTGGGATTCCGGCGAAGATTCCGATGCCTGCTTCTGGCGCGCCGTGCCCTTTGCCAAGCAGGTGCTGGAAAACGAGATTGCCGCAGCCAACGCCGTGAACCGCGCGGACGAGACCGTCCAGAACGCCTATAAGAACTCCAAGGACGGCATTGTGGTCCTGCCGGACTACATGCCCTGGAAAAACGGCCTGTACAAAACCGATGCCCTGTTTGTTGTCTACCCCAGCCAGCGCGGCGGCTACAGCGCCCAGTGCGTGACCGATTACAAGACCCGCCGCAGCAAGGTGCCGTTCCCGCCCGCATGGGGCGGCCAGCCGGAGGAGATCCTGCGCGAAAAGAGCGGCCTGGCTCTCAAGTTCTGCCACCCCAGCCGTTTCCTTGTCACCGCGGAAACCAAAGAGGATGCCATTGAGGCATGCCGCCGTGCCCTGCGCGCCGCTGGAAGGCCGGTGAGCGCACAGTGAGCGCCGAAACTCTAGAGCAGTTTGGTCCCCGCCCCAGCACCGCGGCGGACTGCCAGCCAGACCCGGCTTCCGCCTGGGTCTACATGGTGCGCTGCGCGGATGGCAGCCTGTATTCCGGCTGGACCAATGACCTTGCCCGTCGCCTGCGCGCCCACAAGGGCGGCAAGGCCGGTGCCAAGTATACCCACGCCAAAGGTGCCGTTAAGCTGACCTATGCCGAGCGCTGCACCGATAAAAGTGCCGCCCTGAAGCGGGAAGCCGCCCTGAAAAAGCTGCCAAAACCCGAAAAGGAAGCTCTTGCCGCCCAGTGGACTGCTGAAAACACCATCACCCTGCGGGATGCCGCGCCGGAGGACGCCGCCGCCGTGGCGGAGCTGTACAACTGGTATGTCACCCACTCCACGGCCACTTTCCAGTATGACCTGTGTACCGAGGAATTCCAGCGCGAAAATATCGCCTATGTGCAGCAGCGCGCGCCGTTCCTGGTTGCCGTCAATGCAGCGGGCAAGCTGTGCGGCTTTGCCTGCGCCCACCCCTGGCACAGCCGCACAGCTTATGCGTGGGATGTGGAGCTAACCGTTTACTGCGCCCACGACTGTGTGGGCCAGGGGGTTGGCGGGCGGCTGTACAAAGCCCTGCTGGACGGCGTGCGCCAGCGCGGCTACTGCAACGCCGTTGCCCTTGTGACCGGCCAGAACAAAGAGAGCTGCGCGTTCCATAAGGCGCTCGGCTTCAAAAAAATCGGCGTGGAACCCCGCACCGGGTACAAGTTCGGCCAATGGCTGGACCTTGCCTATTGGTGGATGGACCTGCGCCCCGGCCAGGAGCCTCCGGAGCCGGTGCGCCTGGGGCGATAAAACTGCATAACACAAAATGAAGCGGGGCACTGCTGATTGGCAGCGCCCCGCTTTTGTTATAAAGATTTGTAGAGGACGATGCCTGCATCGTCCCGCATACTGAGCTGCAACCATGGTATACTGTCATCAACATCCTATCTCCCCGTCGCGCGTTTTTGTTTTCCACAAGAAGCCCCTCTGTTTGTGGAAAACCGTTCAGATTCTTTTCACTTTTCCCTGTCGTTACGCGGTCTGCATTCCTGTTTTTGCCCACAAACTGCCCTTGTTCACGCAAAGTTTACCGGAATTTCCAGCTATTTCATGCCTTGTTCATCCGCAGTTCATTTTTATTCTTCATGATAGAATCTATCGGGGGCCCCTATTACCGCCCCCAACTGGAGGAATTGTTATGCACGAAACCCAACAGCCGCGCGACCCCAAAAAGACGACCGGCATTGTATATGCCGTGATCCTTGTGGTGTTGCTGCTGCTCAATTTCTGGGCCTTCCCCGCCATGATGAAAGGCCAGGTCAAACAGGTCGATTACGGCACCTTCCTGAACATGCTCGAAGGCGGCGAACTGAGCACCGTTGAAATTCAGGATCAGCAGATCTATTTTGTGGACAAAAACGATACCACCTACTGCACCAACTCCATTGCGCAGGACCTGCAGCTGGTCAACCGGTTGGAAAGCGCCGGCGTTTCCTTTGGCAAGGTGTACAACCAGACCACCTGGGTGGATACCCTGCTGGGCTGGGTCATCTCGCTGCTGCCCATGATCATCCTGATCGTCTGGTTCAACCGCATGATGCGCAAGCGGGTCGGTGAAATGACCGGCGGCGCCAACAGCATGATTTTTGGCGGCGGCAAATCCGGTGCCAAACAGTATGTCGTTGAGGATGGCAAGTCCATCAAATTTGCCGATGTTGCCGGTGAGGACGAAGCCAAAGAGAGCCTGCAGGAAATCGTTGACTTCCTGCATAACCCCAAGCGTTACGAGGATATCGGTGCCAAAATGCCCAAGGGCGTTCTGCTTGTCGGCCCCCCGGGCACCGGTAAAACCCTGCTGGCCCGCGCTGTTGCCGGCGAAGCCGGTGTTCCCTTCTTCTCCATTGCGGGTTCTGAATTTGTCGAGATGTTCGTCGGCATGGGCGCTTCCAAGGTGCGTGACCTCTTCAAACAGGCCAACGAAAAAGCCCCCTGCATTGTCTTTATTGATGAGATCGATACCATTGGCAAAAAGCGTGACGGTGCTTCCGGTATGGGCGGCAACGATGAACGCGAGCAGACCCTAAACCAGCTGCTGACCGAAATGGACGGGTTTGACGCCGCCAAGGGTGTTATCATTCTGGCCGCCACCAACCGTCCTGAATCCCTTGACCCCGCTTTGACCCGCCCCGGCCGTTTTGACCGTCGTGTGCCCGTGGAGCTGCCCGACCTGAAAGGCCGCGAAAGCATCCTGCGCCTGCACGCTCAAAAGGTCAAAATCGGCCCCGACTGTGACTTTGCCGTGGTTGCCCGCATGACTCCCGGTGCTTCCGGTGCCGAGCTGGCCAATATCATCAACGAAGCCGCCCTGGGCGCTGTGCGCCACCACCGCATGGCCGTTACCCAGTACGACCTGCAGGAAGCCGTGGATACCATCCTGGCCGGTGCCCAGAAAAAGAATAAGATCCTGAGCGACAAAGAAAAGTGCATCGTGGCCTACCACGAAGTCGGCCATGCCATGGTTGCCGCCCTGCAGAGCCATTCCGCCCCCGTGCAGAAAATCACCATTGTGCCGCGCACTTCCGGCGCGCTGGGTTTCACCATGCAGGTAGAGGACGGCGACCACACCCTGATGACCAAGGAAGAGATCCTGGCCAAAATTGCCACCATGACCGGTGGCCGTGCCGCCGAAGAAGTGGTGTTCAACTCCATCACCACCGGCGCATCCAACGATATCGAGCAGGCCACCAAGATGGCCCGCGCCATGATTACCCGCTACGGCATGACCAACGACTTTGACATGGTCGCCCTGGAAACCGTGAACAACGCCTACCTGGGCGGCGATGCCAGCCTGGCCTGCAGTGAGCGCACAGCCGCCACAGTGGACGATAAGGTCGTGGAAGTCGTCAAGCAGCAGCATGAAAAAGCCAAACAGATGCTGATTGAAAACCGCGGCAAGCTGGACGAGATCGCCAAGTACCTGTACGAGAAAGAAACCATCACCGGCGAAGAGTTCATGCGCATCCTGACCGCTGTTCCCCAGCTGCCCACCGGTGCCGTGGAACAGTAAAGGCAACACCGCACAATTCCCGCCTGACGGCTTAAGCACCGCTCCGGCGGCTGCGGCACTTAGAATTGTGCGGTATTGCCTAAAATCTCCGCTCTGCGCGTTTTCTTTGTAAAATAACGGTGCCCCCGCCCTATGCAGTTCATTTACCGCACGGGCGGGGGCGTTTTGTTGTAATTCCGTAGGGGCGCACACCATGCACCCATCCGTTTTATATCATCACACTACAGCGCTTTCTCACAAAGCACACCATGTAATAGCGCCATTTTATGGCCAGCCGTTACCCATTTGTAGGGGCCGCTGCTCACCTCTTTCCGAAAAACGCAATAAAAATGCTGTCTTTCTCCACATCAGGGAAAGGCAGCATTCTTCTTTATTCGTTCAGATCTTCGCCGTTGCTGGCAATCACATTTTTATACCATCCAAAAGACTTTTTCCTGTGCCGTGCCGCCGCCCTGTTCGAGTACCCACTGATCAAGAGAAACCAACGTGCAACAGTCATCAATTTCAAGAATCACGCAGATTCGTTATTCTTATCGCAAATTTGTTTTTTGCATCTGCTGCATTCTTTGCACCTGTTACTGTTTGTGTCTCAGCTTTTCCAATTCTTCGCTCATGGGCAACTTCTCCTTTCTGATAATGGACAAAACAAAAGCGACCAACTTTTTACGGTTGATCGCCTTTGGCTTGGTCATTATTCATTAAGAAAAAGGACTTCATCTACTCTACAGATCGCTTTTCTGATGTTGGATGCAAGAATCGATGATGCTTTCTCGTAATACTTTTCAAATATTTCAAGCAACATACTTTTGATATACTGTTCATGTTTTTTAATATCTTCTTCAGATAGCGATAGTAGAGCAGTAATGCAATATGTAAGTTCATCCTGCTTAAGAACAACTTTTTCGCTTTTCCACGCTTCTCGATATAACGACTTTTTTATAGAAGCAGAGCTTTTAGATGCAGAAGCGGATGTTGGGACAATTCTCTTTCCATCCAATCGTTCTCGAAGGCTTTTCTTTGCTGCTCCACGAGCAGTAGTATCATCTACCATTTTAATCGCATCGTTTATAGAAGCATTTGCTTGTTGGAGCAAAAAATAAATCGGATAATTTCCTGTTGTTGCAGAACAAACAGCTCTAATGTATTCCAAAGGATCTTCTACATTTATGCCTTTAAGGAATGCTTTAATTAAGTCATTGGACTCAATTGCATTGACCACTTTCCGTGTGGTTTCTCTAACAACTATTTTCCCTGTGCTTACATTCTCAATATCGCCAATAAGACGAATTGCTGGCTTGCCTTTGGTCTCAACAAATTCGCCCTCTTTGATAAAGGCTATCTTGGATAAAAGGTTTTCATCTATAACTATGGAACCACCATTTCCAGTAATCTTTCCTGTTCCTAAATCCAATAGGCACGCATTTTCAATACCAACTTTAGCAGCTCTTTGTGCAAAGTTGAGCCATAGCTGTTCTTCTACTTTTCTTGCATGATCAATAATGGCAGACAGTTCTTCATATCTTATTCGTTCTGATCGACCGCCATAACGATAAAATATGTCACCCTCTTTTAGTGTATACTTTGGATTTGGCGCATCATATGATTTTTTGCAAATACAAGGTTTATTCAAAAGAGGTTCAGTATAAATCACGCCAAAGCTCATACCCTTATATTCAAAAGTGCAATGTTCCCATCGAATTTCGGGAGAAAAGTATTCTAATAAATTCTTGGTAAATTCTTCAACCTTTAATTCTTCAAACTGAGATAAATTTTTTTCTTTCAAGCCCAATAAACGCCGTGGCTTGTCTCCAACACCAAAAATGATATAGCCACCTGAATTATTGGCAAACGCTGCAATAGTTTTAAAATATTGTGCCATGCCAGCATGGCTATATGATTCCTTAAATTCAATGGTCGAGCCTTCACGATTAATTATCCGCAAAGGATCTTTTGGACTTGTGCGAAACAAATTTGTCAGTATATCCGCAGATAAAGGGTTTCCCTTTTGCATTAATGACCCCCCTATATGATTTGTTATTCCTCATCTTCAGCCTCAAGGTTCATCTCGAGTTTGTAGTATATATCAATGTCCCTAATAATCCCATCAACATCAGAATCGTTCAATTCTTCTGTCCATGCTTGTAGTTCGTTTATGGTAATGATTTCTTCGATTGCCTTATGGTACCGTTCCTCCAATACCGCCATACCACTTGACCGATGAGCAATATATTGTTCCATATCAGTTAAAACTCTTTCCTTACTGAGCCTTGTCTTGATGACAAAACTAATTGGGAAATGCATAACTTTGTCAATATCCAAAAGATATTTGTCGTAGTTATTAACTTCAGTAACTTGGAAGAATCTTCCCACAGGTCGCATAACAAAATCTATACCACCGTCGTTAGCATTTGTTCGTCCGGTTTTGTACAATTCCAGTGCAACCTCATCTATCGTATCTCTTGTGTAGCCAAAGAAAACCGTGATATTTTTGTAATGATTTTTCAGTATGGCATAACTGATAATTTCGAAGATACGGGCTTCAGCATCTTCAGAAAGTAGAGCTTTAATTTTTGCTTTCTTCTGCGAATAATCATTCAGCTCCCTCAATTCTTCCAAAATGCTAATTAGCGCATGATCTTTTGCGATAAGTAAATCGATGTATCTCTCAATTATCTTGCATGACACCTTACTAATATCATGTCCTACAACATAGATATAGTCAATGTGAATAAGGTATTTGCCATTATTGATGATGATCAAATCGTTGACAACATCTTTGATTTTGTTACGAAACTCTCCGTTTACACGAGAATTCAAAGCGTGGTTCTGGAGTTTGCTTCCACCATAAAGACTGCGATAAAAGTTGAACAACTGCATATAATCGTACCCGTCAAATTTAAGATACGCTTCCTTCTTTTCAAAGAAATCGTCTCGGTAGAAATACAAGATAGAATAGATAGCATAAATATTTGCCAAACTTCGCCTTGTTTTGCTATTTCCATGTACAGCCTTCATTTTCTTATCCAGATATTGGAGCAGAGGGCTTTTATCATAAACCTGTTGATAATCCTGAGGATATTCGGCTTTTAAAATATCTGAAACAAACTCTTCTGTAATTTTCATATTACTCACCTCTTACATACTTGGACTTTGCATTTGTTTTTCGAGCTTTCACTTTTTCAAGGCTCTTTCCTTTTCTCTCAAAAGCAATTCCTGTACGCCGTAATCCCATTTCATAATATTCTTCATTCATATCAATTCCGATACCAACTCGACCTAAGCGAACCGCAACAGCAGAAGTGGTAAACGAACCAGAAAATGGATCAAGAATAACATCCCCCGGATTGGACGACGCTTTAACAATTCGCTCAAGTAGGGCTTCTGGTTTCTGCGTGGGATGGTTTTCATACTCATCCATCTTAAACCTTACACGGCTGAAATTCCAAACATTACCAGGTACTTTTTCTGTGCTATACGGCTGGGGTGGATTTTTCCTATAATCAATCAGTTTTCTTTTAGCACCAGTTTTCGCTTCGACTAAAATATCGTTGTAATTAAAGGTGTATATCGCTTTTTTGCTCTTATTGATCATCAAAATAGGTTCATAAAGTGAACCATATATTTTTTTCGACTGAACGCCAGAACTATCATATGCCCAAATAATTCGACATAAAACATTGTATTTTTCTGATACAAAAACATCCAAATACGGCATATGCTGTGTAGCTGTCATAAAATACATTGTTCCATTATCAGAAAGGACACGCATACATTCATCTATCCAAGATTTGCACCAATCTATGTAGGCGTATACGCTTTCCCATTTGTCGCTGCTGTTACCAAAATCCTTACCTATGTTGTAAGGGGCATCGGCAAAAATAAGCTGAACAGACTTGTCTTTCATTTTTTTTAACACAGAAAGACTATCTCCAAGAATAGCCATTGAGTTGTTGCTTTTCATGTTTTCTTCTGCTAATTGACCTTCAAACAGAGAATCGAAATCAAAGACTACTTCTGAAAATGTCTTATCAGTTTCCTCGGTCGCTGTCTCAACTGGTATATAATTCTCAAGTGTTAGCATCATTTGTCCTTCACCACTCATACGCATTTTAGTTACCTTTCCTGCTTGCATTGCTGATTAAATTCGAGGATGTCATCAACTTTACATCCCAAAGTTGCACAAATTTTTTCTATACTTTCTAAAGAAACATATTGATCTCGTCGTAGGCGGGTCAATATATTTGCACTAAAGCCAGCTCTTTCTGTAAGCTCAGATGTTGCAATACCTCGCTCTATTAACAGATGAAACAGCTTTTTATATGTGACAGCCATATTGTCCTCCTCGCTTTGACATTTTACTGCTCCATAGTATATCACGAAAACGTGAATTTTTCAATTACTCGTTAACTCTGGAATGTATCTTTAGGAAAAAGGCAGTAGTAATGTTCCTATACTGTTGCTTTATGTAACGGTCAAAACATCGGATGCAAGCCCGACATTCTGACCGCATATCGCCCCCTAACTGTTACATTATTCCGTTCGGCTCTTGAACCCGGTTTGCTTTGCGCTCTCGCTGGCTTTTCGTCTGCGTTCCTCGCTGTACGGTGCTTACAGCCGGATAGATAGTCTATACTTGTCCAGCACATAGATCACGCCGCCCTGGGCGAAGGATTTTTCCAAGCGGCAAAGGTCGGGGTGCTTCTTGCTGAACGCTGCCAGCCGCTTCCGCAGTCCGGTATTGTAGGTCTGGATGTGGGCGGTGTCCTCGCCCTCGTTGAACAGGATAATGGTCTCTTTCTCATACTTCGTCAGGGCCATATTCGTCATCCTCTCATTCAGCTGCCGGACAGCAGCTCACGATGCGCTCAAAAGCCTTTTCGTAGCGCAGATACATCCAGCATTGCGAGCTACTGACCACCTTGGAAAACATCACAAATCTCCAATACCGCATGATCTCGGATTATACCGAGCGAGTGCAGCGCCTGCAGAGGGGAAGCTGTACCTCCAAGCTGATGATCAACGTGGTGAACTACATCCGGTACCATATCTCAGAACCGATCACCGTGGAAAAAATGGCCAAAGCGCTGTTCATGAGCCGCCCCTATCTCTCCCGAAAATTCAAGGAAGAAACTGGCGAAAGTCTGACGGATTTTATCCTCTACGAAAAAACGGAGGAGGCAAAACGCCTCCTCCGCTATTCCGATAAGCCCATTACGGCCATCAGCTCTTATCTTGGTTTTTCTTCTCCCAGCCACTTTTCCCGGGTGTTCAAAGCCCGTGTGCATTACGCCGGGCGAGTACCGGGAAAAGCACCAGTGATCCTGCCGGGCTTTATTTTGCCTGTGCGCCCTCTGGGAAGATGATCTTGTTCACAAAGAAGAAGATCACCATGGAAATGCCGCCATTGAGCACGGTGGTGCCAATGTTGTAGATGAAATCCGGCACCAGCAGGCCCGCGACCGCCACCCACACGCAGTTGATGGAGTTGACGATGCAGGTGATCAAGCAGAACGCCACCACATACCAGGCGATCTGCTTGGCCAGGTTGCCCTTGCTGCGGAACACAAAGTTGCGCTGGATGGGAAAGTTTATGCATTCTCCCAGCACCATGGCAACCATGTAGGCGCAAAAGTACGGCAGACCGCCATGGGCGGAATCATACCCCAGGATGTTCCACTGGAAGGTTTCGCCAAACAGCGTGACCGGGATGCCCGGCCAGCCAAAATCCACCACCGGCAGGCTGCTGAACGCCGCCGGCAAAAATTGCAGCAGCAGGTATTTGAACACCGTAACCAGGTTGGATACGATCACAAACAGTCCGCCTTCGCGCACCCACTTGGCTGCGGCGGGGTGTTTTGCCGCAAAATTATTCCATAGCTGCATAAATAGCCCCTCTCTTTCCTCAGCTGTTGCGCAGGCGCTGTTCCAGCTGTGCGTTCAGTACCAGGTTTTTCACGGCTTCTATGATCACCCGCACAAGGCCGATGATCCAGAATCCCTGTAATTCCATCACAATGCCATCCACCATGCCCATGCTGATGGCACCGCTGGTCATTTTGGCCAGGGCACGCAGCGGCATGTTGTACTGGAACAGCACATTCAGGTCCGGCTTGCCGCGCTTGTAGCTGGCGTTCAGCAGTGCGGTAAGCACCAGCCAGATCAGCCAGCCCAGCGGGCTGCGGCTGTGGTTCAGCTCGCCCAGGGTCATGTTGCGGTCAATTTTAACTTTTCCCTGCTGCACCGGGCGGCCCAGCAGGGTGGCCCATTCGTCATCCGGCACGCTCTGCACCTTGCCGCTGGTATAGTGCGGCAGATGCTTGCCCGCATAGGGGTTGGGTGCGCTGGTACCGGCCACTTCCACCACGGCGGTCAGACGGATGTCCGCACTGGACGTGCCGACCCGCAGCTCATAGCTGCCGCCTTCCACTTCCCAGCTGTCGGTCTTGGTGTTCCAGTAGCGGAATGCCTTGTCGTCCAGCGGGATGGTCACGGTCTTGCTTTCGCCGGGCTGCAGCTGCACCTTGGCAAAGCCTTTCAGCTCCTGTGCGGGGCGGAACACTTCTGCCCCGGGTTTTGCCACATACAGCTGCACGATCTCTGCTCCGGCGCGCTTGCCGGTGTTGGTTACGGTCAGGGTCACGCCATTGGACGCGGCCTGCAAATTGCTGTAGGCAAAGCTGGTGTAGCTTAACCCATAGCCAAAGGGGAATGCCACCGGCACACCGGCGGTCTGGTAATAGCGGTAGCCGACATACAGCCCCTCGCGGTACTGCACCATGCGGCCCGGCCCGGCAAAGTTATCCTTGGCGGGGGTATCCGCATAGGCGTTGACCCAGGTTTCGGCCAGCTTGCCGCTGGGGTTCACTTTGCCGGTCAGCACATCCAGCATGGCGCCCGCCCCCGCCTGGCCGCCCAGCGCACCATACACCAGGGTACGGCAGTGTTTGAGCCACGGGGTTTCCAGCGAAGCCCCTGCGCTGAGCACCACAACGGTGTTGGGGTTGGCCTGCTGCACGGCCTTTAACAGTTCGATCTGGTTGTCCGCAAGGTTCATATCGCCGCGGTCCAGACCCTCACTTTCCTTGATTTCATCCAGCCCCAGGCAGAGCAGCACCACTTCGGCCTTTTGGGCCAGGGCTACAGCCTCGGCCTGTTTGGCGGCATCCGGTTTGCCCTGGCGGTCAAAGCCGGGGGCAAAGCCCACGCTGGCCAGGCCGCTCTCTTTCAGGCAGTCCAAAAAGGTATCCACCTTGATGGAGTTGACCGCGCTGGAGCCAGCGCCCTGGTACCGCGGTGTCTGGGCAAAGTCGCCGATCACGGCAACTTTTGCGCTCTCGGCCAGCGGCAGCAGGTCGTTCTCGTTTTTCAGCAGCACAATGCTTTCGGCTGCGGCGCGGCGGGCCAGGGCGTGGTGAGCGTCCGCATCAAAGGTGCGGCTGTGGGACTGCACGGCGGCATGGGTATCAAACACCAGCGTCAGCAGCTCGTCCAGCCGGGCGTCCACATCCGCTTCGGTAATTTTGCCGCTCTTCACAGCCTGCATCAGCTCGCGCACCGCGTCCCCGCCGGGGGCGGGCATTTCCAGCGTGGAGCCGTTCTGCACGCCCAGGGCATGGTCATTGCTGCCGCCCCAGTCCGTTACCACAGCGCCGTCAAAGCCCCACTCCCCGCGCAGGATGTCCATTAACAGGTGGCGGTTCTCGTTGGCGTAAGTTCCGTTGATGAGGTTATAGCTGCTCATGATGGTCTTGGGCTTTGCTTCCTTGACCACGATCTCGAATCCGGTCAGGTACAGCTCCCGCAGCGTGCGTTCATCCACCACAGAATCCGACGCCATGCGGCGCAGTTCCTGGCTGTTGACGGCAAAGTGCTTGGGGCAGGCCGAAATACCGTTGGACTGGATGCCCCGCACATAGCTCGCGGCCATTTTGCCGGAAAGATACGGATCCTCGGAGAAATACTCAAAGTTGCGGCCGCAGAGGGGGCTGCGCTTGGTGTTCAGGCCCGGTCCCAGCAGCACGGCAACTTCCTGCGCGGCGGCTTCCTCGCCCATGGCCTGGCCGATCTCCTCGCCCAGGGCGGGGTCCCAGCTGCACGCCACAGTGGCTGCCGTGGGGAAGCAGGTGGCCGGAACACTGGGGTTCAGCCCCAGGTGGTCCGCCGCGCCTGCCTGCTTGCGCACACCGTTCGGGCCATCGGATAGGGTGATGGACGGGATATTATTTTTCGGCAGTGCACGGGTCCCAAAGGTAGTAGCGCCCGAAAGCAGCGCACATTTTTGTTCAAGCGTCAAAGCTTGCAGTTGTTTCTTTTGCATAAGGTGGTTCCTTTTCTTAAAAACAGCCTTGCGGCCCACCGCACAACCGCGCAAAGTCGGCGGCGATGGACCGCAGGGCAGCTGCACAGCTTACAAATTACACTTTACTGTGCCTTTTTCTTCTTGTAGCTTTTGAAGGTGAGAACTTCCAGCACAACCAGTAGTACAGCCAGCAGCACGTTGACCACGATCATAGCGGTACGCCAGATGGGGGTGGAAACAGTGTTGGCGGGGTCGTAAACGCGGGAGTTGACCACGGTGTACATGATGTTCTTGCAAGCCTGACGCATAGCCTTAACACTGGTAGCACTGGTGGTATCGGTCAGGTGGTTGGTGGCAACGTCGTAGTTCTTCAGCATCAGGTCGCAGCCGTTGCGGATGGCAATATCTGAATCCATGTAGTCAGTGAAGTGGAAGCCGTCGGTGATGACCATACCGCGGAAGCCCCACTCGCCGCGCAGCACGCCGTTCAGCAGTGCATTGCAGGCACCGGCCCACTGGTTGCCAATATAGTTCCAGCTGGACATGACGGCCTTGCAGCCGCCCACCTTGGCGCTGATCTCGAAGGGACGCAGGTAGATCTCGCGGATAGCCTGCTCGTCAGCCCAGGTGCAGAGCAGCTTGCTCTGGTTGATCTGCTGGTCGTTCAGGGCAAAGTGCTTCATGTAAGCGTAGACGCCGTAGCTCTGGGCACCGGCAATGGAGCTGGCACCGATGTAACCGGCGAGGACGCTGTCCTCAGAGTAATATTCGAAGTTACGGCCGTCAAAGGCGGAACGGTGGCCGTTCATGGCGGGGGCGTACCAGCCGGTGACGTTCATCTCGCTGGCCATGCGGCCGATGCTCTCGCCGTAGCGGCGGGCCAGGTCGGTGTTGAAGGTGGAAGCGATGATGATCTCGGACGGGAAGCCAATGGAAGAAACGCCGGTAAAGTTGTTGTTGATGGCAGCGGGGCCGTCGCAGTCGATGGTCGCGTACTTGTCAACGCTGGCCTCGGCCTTGGTCTGGTAGCCGCCCAGTGCGATCAGGTCGTCCATCTCGGTGACGGTCATCTGGTCGAGCAGGGTATCCCAACGCTCGTCGTCGTAGTCAGCACCGCGCAGGTCAGCCAGCTTCAGGCCGTTGTTGGCACCGGTAACGGGCATCTCATCGTTGGGGTCGTTGAAGTCCTCAGGGGTCCAGTTGTGGTCGTTGTACAGGGTGCTCATGCTTTCCTCAGACATGGTATAGTCAGAGGGAGCAGCAACAGCTTCGGCATAGTTGGCGAAGTGATCAGCACGGGACAGGGTGACGAGCTTGTCGTCAGCGAAGTCGAACTTGGTGGTAGCAGCCTCGGCATCGGTGCTGCGGGGGTTGGACTCGTCATAGACGATGGTGGAAGCGACATTGTAGGTCTTGGAATCCAGCACCGTGTGGGAATCCTCGTTGATGCTGATGATATAGTCGCCCTCTTCCAGCACGTAGCAGCCCTTGTCCTTGCTGTCAAAGCTGGCCATGTCCTCGGTGTTGAAGGTCAGGGTCAAGGTCTGGGAAGCGCCCGGCTCAATGGAGTCGGTCTTGCCGAAGGTGACGAGGTTGGCGGAAGCCTTCTCAATGCCGCCATCGGTGTACGGCGGGTTGAAGTAGACCTGCACGGCGTCCTTACCGGCCACACTGCCGGTGTTGGTGACGGTGACATCCAGAGTGATGGTGCCGTCAGCCTCGGTCATGGAGTCGATTTTCTGGGTAAAGGTGGTGTAGGACAGGCCGTGGCCGAAGGGGTACTGAACGGTTTTGTCATAGTCGATCAGGCCCTCGGCAGCTGCAGTCTCGTAGAACTTGTAGCCGACGTAGATGCCCTCAACATAGTTGACGAAGTGCGGGGGAACCAGCTTTGCATCACCGCCAGCCTGGCTGGCAACGGTGTAACCAACGGAATCCGCATTGGTGTAAGCAAAGTCGCCGATGTTGTTGAAGTAAGGAGCTGCGGTCAGGTCATAGACAAAGGTGTCAGCAGAGTGGCCGGAGGGGTTGACCTCACCGGCAACAATCTCGCCCAGAGCGTTGAAGCCAGTCTGACCGGTGCCGGGGCACCAAATGACGCTCTTGATCTGGGGGTAATCATTCACGAAGCCCATTTCCAAAGTATTGGCACCATTGTAAACCAGCACAACATTAGCAAAGTTTTTGGTGACCATATCAATCATGTTCTTTTCTGTTTTGGTCAGAGAAAGATAATGCTGGCCGGGTTCGAAATCATTATACTCGGTAGAGTTTTCAGTGTAGTTGAGTCCATCCATGTTAGTGGGCAGGTCAGCCATTTCGCCACCAACGCGGCTGATGACGACCATCGCAGTGTCAGAGAAAGACTTGGCGTTGTCGATCAGCTCCTGGGTGTAGCTGGCGGCGGTGGGCTCGGGCAGGGTCCAGTTATGGTTGCTGTAACCCAGCGCCGGGCGCTCGGCGCAGTAAGCGGTGTAGAAATCGCTCAGCTCGGTGTTGGTGTTGATGCCCGCGTTGTGCAGGCCATCCAGCAGGCTGACGGTGGGACGGTCGGCAGAGATCGCGCCGGCGCCGGTGCCGCCGTAGACAGGGCCGACAGAAGCCCAGCCAAAGACGTTCAGGTTGCTGCCGGACGCGAGGGGCAGTTCGTTGTCATCGTTCTGCAGCAGGACGATGCCTTCCTCGGCAATCTCGGTGCACAGGGCGTTGGCCTCTGCACCAGATTCTTCGGTGATAGTGCCGTTGCCGGTGACCAGATCGAGCATGGTGCTCATGGGGCCAAAGGCAACCAGGTTGAGCATGATGCCGAAAGCCAGCAGCACGGCCAGGCCGGACTGGGCGCGCACCATGAATTTGGTGGGCTTGGCCAGTTTCTTGTTGACCGCCATAGCGATCAGTACGATAATGGCGGCGGCAACCACAACGCCAAAGAAGATAAGCTGCGGGATGCAGTTATTGACCACGTCGGCAACGTCGTCCAGGCTGACGCCCATGTTTGCCAGGGTAAGAAGCAGGGTGTTCATTGTTTTCCTCCTTTTATTGTGCCGCCCTCCGGATGACAGCTGACGGGATTTCCGCTTTCATTGATGATATTGTACCAAAACAATTTTCTTTCGGCTCATTTTTTGCACAAACTGTTGTTTCCGTTGCATGTTTTGCAAAAGTTTCAAAAACATTTCATTTTTTGTTGTGCATCTCTCACAAAGCATCTCGACCCTGTTTTGTGCACCCCGCCCAAACACCAAAAATGGCCGGGTGCCTTATCCTAGACCCCCAGCCATCCATTCAGCTTTTCTGCGGCAGCAATACCCTTAACGTAAACCACTCATTTTCCCAGTGCAGGGTCATGGTGCCGCCGCGCTTTTCGGCGGCGGCGCGCACACCGCGCAGGTCGCTGCCGCCATGGGTGTTGCGGCGCGGCAGGCCGTCCGCGCCCAGCTCCACTTCCTGCGCGCAGTAGTTTTCAAACCGCAGCATCACAAAGCCGTTCTGGGCGTACACCGCCACCCGGATCAGCCGCTTTTCGTGGTCGGACTCGGTCTCCATGCTCTCCGTTGCGTTGTCCAGCGCCGTGCCCACAATCGTGCAGATTTCCCCTGTTTCCAAAAAATCCAGCAAATGCCCGTCCGCCACGCAGGTCATCGTGATGTGGTGCTGCTGGCAGTACAGGCTTTTGGCCGTCAGCAGGGTGTCCAGCACCGGGTTGCCGGTCTTGTTCTCCGCCTCGTACTGGCGGATGCCGCTTTCCATGGCCGCCAGCGCCACATCCTGCTTGGCGTGGTCCCGCTCCGCCCGGATGGCCGCAATCTGCATTTTCAGCTCGTGGTAGCGCCGGTTGATCAGGCGGATGTTCTCCTTGCTCTGCTTGTACTGCTCGTACTGGCGGTGCAAAACGCCGTCCAGCTCCGCCAGCTCGCTGTGCAGGGCGGCTTCGCGCAGCTGCTCGTGCTGCACCGTCAAAATCAGCACCCCGGCCAGATCCACCAGCGTGCGGATGTAAAACATGTTCATGTTGGCTTCGCTGCCGTTGGCAAAGCTCAAATTGCTCACGGCAAATGCGGTCAGCGCCATGACCACCGCCACAAAAGTTCCTGCGGGCGTTATTTTCAGCTTCCCGGCCGGGCCGGGGCGGCGGTTCTCCACAAAAAGCATGGCGGTAAAAATGCCGCCGTACACCACCGCCAACAGCAGCAGCGAAAGCGGCTCCGCCCCGCCGCGCTGCGGCCACAGCACGCAGTGCAGCTGCCATTCCACACTGGCCGCCAGCTCCGCCAAAATAAAGGCCCGCGCGCACACATAACCCGCTTCCAGCAGCGTAATACTGCGTGTGACCCACAAAAACAGCAGCATGGAAAGAATTGCCATTGCCATGCAGGGGATCCACCACGCCAGCGGAACTTCCCCCGTGGCCTGCAAAAACGCCCCCAGCAGCACCGCCCAACCGGCTTCTACGCCCCAGATCACGCGCTGGTTCATCCGCGGCGGCAGTTTGTGCGCATACAACAGCGCCGCCAGCACTTCCGCCAATGCGGTGTACAGGCGGGGGATATCCGGCAGTGTCGTCATTGGCCCGCACCCCCAATGTAATCCGCCAGCTCCGCCATAAACGCCTTGCGCCGCGGGCGGCTGATCTGCAGCGTATACGGACCAACCTGCACCATATCCTGCTGCACGCCGGAAACCTGCGCCAGATTGACCAGATATCCGCTGTTGCACCGTGCAAACGCCCGGCCCACCAGCTTTTCCTCATAGTTTTTCAGAGTGCCCGGCACCATAAAATCTTCTTTTTCGGTGTAAAAATGCACCTTGTGGCCTTCACTTTCCAGGTAATAGATTTCCGCCGCGTCCAGCCGCCGCATGCCGCCGTCCATCGCCACGGCCAGGTAATGCCGCTCCCGCTTTTCCAGCTGCCCCAGCGCCTTTTGCAGCTGCTGCGAAAACGCAAAGTAGGGCACCGGTTTCAGCACATAATCCAGCGCCCCAACGGCATATCCGCGGATGGCATACTGCGCCATGTTGGTAATGAACACAATCAGCACCCCGCCGTCCCGCTCCCGAATGCGGCGGGCGGTCTCCATGCCGTCCAGGTGCTTCATCTCCACATCCAGAAAGATGATGTCGAACTGCGGGCGGTAATCTTCCAGAATCTCCATCCCATCCGCAAACTCCGTTACCTCAAACGGCGTGCCGTACTGCCGGGTGTACCGCTGCACATACCCCGCCAGCTGTTCCCGCACCGCCGCCTCGTCCTCCACAATCGCAATCCGGGTCATCTGCTGCTCCCCTTTCTCAACACCACACTGCGGCCCCGCACAGTCCACACCTGGTGCGGTTTCTTAAGGTGTATCTGAAAACAAAGAAAATGACGGATATTTCGCAAACACAAGCAGG
>ERZ773188.2153-NODE-2153-length-19756-cov-8.906604_pt1 | contig 19756 bp, 18 predicted proteins | sample MGYA00581011_ERZ773188 | MGnify/ENA primary metagenome ERZ773188 (study PRJEB29015, sample SAMEA2737798) | human gut metagenome | biome: human gut; feature: human-associated habitat; material: faeces | place: China | collected 2012 ...
AGATCGGCCCGAAGCAGGCGCGCGTCATGCACCGCGTGTTCTGCGGCGTGACGGGGCTCGGCATGGTGATGCACGTGTTTGCCGTCAAGCAGCCGAAGCAGTAAGATACACTGCGTATCAGACAGAAAACAGCCACAGTGGTTCGTGCCACTGTGGCTGTTGCCATTTTTAAGAAAATGTGATAATCTAGAATCTACAGAGAAAACTGGAATTTGGGAGGAAGCTATGAAAAAACAAATTTGCTGCATGATTGCCGCGGTGACTGTGGTCACAATGCTGCCGGGCTGCGGCGCAAAAGATACACCTGCCGATCATTCGCCTGCGCCGGCGGTTGTGAGCACTGTCACGCCGGAGAGCACCGCTGCGCGGGAGCAAACAATAACGGAAGATATGGCCTATGAAGGCGTAAACAACTATTGCCACAAAATGTATGACTGGAGTATAGCAGAAGAACTCCCGGAGATTATGTATGTGGTAAGATACGATGAAACGGACTCCGAGTATGTCGTGATGTTTCGCAGTTATACAGGCGCGCATGAGTACTTCTATGTCGACAAAACAACGGGCATGACAAGGATGACATTTCGGGATTACGGGTTGAACGATGAAGAGGACGGAGGAACCATGAATTTGTGGGACTATCTGGATGCTGAAAACTGAACTGCAATCGGGCAATGCGCGATATTTCGTGTGCCGGCTTGGCTGCAAAAAATCCAAACGGTGTGACCGGAGAGGCCACACCGTTTTTTCGCCGATATTCCGCCCGTGCTGCCGATATTGGCGGCGGGGATGGTTGGGTGTTTGCGTGCGTTTCCCTGCCTTGGCTCAGCCGGTGGTGACGTAGCTGCCGCTGTCCGGCGCCTGAGTGAGAAACGGCACGAAGCGCGTCGCGGCGTCAAAGCTGCTGTCGGCGGCGATGGCGTTCTGGAGCGTGGAGACGTTGTCGGTCGTGGCGAACACGCACACGCGGTCAAACAGCTTCGGGAACACCGCCATGTCCTGCCCGGACTGCGCGGCCTTTTCCTGCAGGATGGAGTCCGCGCTCACGATCGCGCTCACGCGCAGACCCGTGGCGCTCAGGTTCGCGCGCAGGTACTTCGCCAGCGCGACGACCGCATCCGTGCGCGAGGGCGTGCCGCTCTGGGACGCATACTTGAGTTCCGTGGCCGCGAGCGGCTGCTGCAGGTACGAGAATGCGACCTCGTCAAAGCCCATGTCATGCAGCTCCTTGCAGAGGCTGACGAGGTACGTGCGGATGAACGTGTTGTACGGGTCGACCCAGCCGCCGGAGCCGTCGGTATACGCGCTGCCGGACGCGGTCTGCAGCGCGGTGGCGGCGTAGCGCTCGGCCATGAGCGTGTCGACGCACGTGCTCACAACGGCGACGAGGTAGATGTTCTGCCCCTTGACGGTCTGGATCGCGTCGGCGAGCTCGGCCGTGCCGTTGACGCCGTAGGCTGCGGCGTCCGAGACACCGGACTTCCAGCTCAGCGTGCCGCCGGGGGCCTTCATCTGCAGCACGAGGGCGTTGCCGCCCGCCGCCTTGACGGCGGAGGCCGCGCGCGTGAGCCCGTCGGCCGTGATCTTGTCAGCCGTCAGATACTGCGCGTGCAGCTCGGTGAGGCCCTTGCCCGCATCGGAGACGATGCCGGAGTAGTCCGGGTCCTCGAGCACGAGCTCGGTGTCGACCGTCTCGGGCTGGCCGTCCTCGGTCACAGGGGCGGGCGTTTCCATGATGGGGAAGACGACGTGCAGGGAGCCGTCGCTGTCATAGACGATGTATTTCTGGCCGGCGTAAAACAGGATCACGGCCAGCACGATCAGCCCGGCGAGAATCCACAAAATCACCGGCCAGGCCTTGCCCCGGCTGCGCCGGGCGCGGTAAACGTTGTTGCGATGGGCGCGCATCGGCACACCTCCTTTGGGTCAGGCGGCGTCAGCCGCGGTTTTCAATGTCGCTGATGAGGGCGACGCGGCGCGCGTGGCGGCCGCCCTCAAAGTCCGTGGTCAGGAACGTGTCCACGATCTTGAGCGCGAGGCCCGGGCCGAGCACGCGCGCACCCATGGCGAGGATGTTCGCGTCGTTGTGGCGGCGGGTCATCTCGGCGGAGTAGCAGTCGCCGCACAGGGCGGCGCGGATGCCCTTGACCTTGTTGGCCGAGATGGAGATGCCAATGCCGGTGCCGCAGATGAGGATGCCGCGCTCGCACTCTCCGGCCGCGACGGCGCGGGCCACGGCCTCGCCGTAGATGGGGTAGTCGCAGCTTTCCTCGCTGTAGGTGCCGAAGTCCTTATAGGCAAGGCCCAGCTCGTCCAGATGGCGCATGACCTCCTGCTTGAGGGCAAAGCCGCCGTGGTCACATCCGATCGCAATCATATACAGTACCTCGATTTCTGAAATTTCCCGGTGTTAAAATGGCCAGTCCGGGAGCCATTTGAGCACATTCCATGCGTAGTCGCGCGGGATCGTCACGCCCGTGAGCACGGGATAAAACAGCGCGAAGAGCACGCCGTTTGCTGCCGTGAAGGCGTATACGATGCCGAGATAGCCGCGCTGCCGCAGCCGGTCGAACACGTACCCGAGCGCGAGCACGAGAAAGAGCGTCGCCGCGAAGTAGTGGTATTCGAACGTCAGGCGCGAGATGAACACCCACGGCAGCACCTGCGCCAGATAGCCGACGAGGATAAACAGCGCCGTGCGGTCGCGCTTCCATGCGCGGTACGCGAGCACCGGCAGCGCCAGCAGCCCGCCCCAGCACAGCAGGGGATTGACGAACGCGCCGATGGTCGACACCGTCCCGTCGCCGTACGACAGGTAGTAGAGGATCGGCCGCAGGTCGAGCAGCCACTGCCACCAGCGCGAGGAATACGGATGCGTGGCGACAAGGCCCGCGTGATACGTGAACATGAAGCGCTGGTTTTCCAGCACGATGGCGGCGTATTCGCGCGTGAAGTACATGCCCGCGCCGTGCAGGCCGCGCGCCGCGCCGTAGGGGTAATAGCTCGCATAATAGATCATGCCCGGCACGAGCACGAAAAACACGAGGCAAAAGCCGATGTTGCCCAGCAGCCTGCGCGCATACCGGCGGCCGTCACCGGCCCGGTGCGCCTGCACGCCGGCAAACACCCAGTGCAACACCCAGAGCACGCCGAGACCCGCCCCGGCGTAGAGACACGTCCACTTTGTGGCCGCGCCGATGCCGAACGTGACGCCGCAGGCGGCGAGGTGGCGCAGCTTGCCCTCCGTGAAGTACCGGTACAAAAACAGGTACATGAGCAGGATGAACAGCGTCGCGAAGCTGTCGATGGTCGCGATGCGCGTCTGCGTCAGGTGCATGAAGTCGAACGCCAGCAGCGCCGCGCCGCACCACGCCACGCGGTCGTCGCGAAACATCCGGCGCAGCAGGTCCCACATCAATGGCAGCATGGCCACGCCGAAGAGCGTGCCCATGAAGCGCCAGCCGAACGGCGTCATGCCGAAGAGCACGATGCCGAGCGAGAGGATCTCCTTGCCGAGCGGCGGGTGCGAGACTTCATACGGATACACGCCGCGCAGGTGCTCATAGGCCGTGCGCGCGTGGTAGATCTCATCAAAATACGTGCTGTTGTGGTATGTGGACGATGCGGGCACGGTGTCCGCTTCGTCACAGAGGGCGTCCGCGTCCGCGGGGCCGGTGATGGCGCGCACGCCGATGCGGTCACCCTGCAGGTCATAGAGCGCGAGCTCGCCGAGCTCCATGTGTGCGCTCGCCATGATGCGGACGTAGGCCGCCGTGGCGGGCGCGGCGTCGGTCATTTCCGGCTGGAGCCATTTGAAGAGGTCGGCATAGCCCTGCGGCATCGTGCCGGCGGGCGTGAAGGTCACGCCGTCGGTCGAATAGGCGAGGGTGTACTCGCCCGTGGACAGGCCGGGGTAGTACCACACGGTGCCGATGTCAGTCTCGCGCTCGAGTGCGAGCACGGCCGATTCGCCCGCCTCGAACGAGCAGAACCGCTGCGGGTCGTGCGCGGAGCCGAGATTCCAGAACGCTGCGACGGCGTACACCGTCGTCAGCACCGCGATGCCAAGCCCGCCGCGGCGGCCCGTGCACCGGCCGATGGGCGCGCGTGCGGGCAGACACAGATGCGCCAGCAGCGCGAGCGTGAGCGTGATGGCGGCTGCGAGCAGGATATACCGGAGCGCTGCCATGCGCGGTCCCTCCCTTTGCCGGAATGCCGGATGGTCTATATTATAGTACAGCACAGCGGCCCTGTCCAGAAAAGAATCCGCCGAAGCGCTGGCGGTACTTGACATCTGTCCGGAATAAAGTTAGAATAATGTGATTATATTTTTGGCGGCGGATGGAGCACCGCCACGAATATCGTTATGTTCCCGGCGGGTGCGCTTGATGGCCCGCCTTTTCCAACTTGAAAGAATATCGTAGAAAAAATCTGAAGAAACGGAGGATCACAATTTCATATGTCGTTACCAATAGCACTCGGTTGTATCATCGCAGCGCTTGTGGTTGGTTGCATCCTTGGCGGGCTTTACCGCAAAAAGGTCTCGGAACGCGAGATCGGCAGTGCGGAAGAGAAGGCCAAGCAGATCATAAATGATGCCTATAAGAGTGCCGAGAGCAAGCGGCGCGAGACCCTGCTCGAGGCCAAGGAAGAGATCCACAAGAGCCGGACGGAGTACGAGCGCGAGGTCAAGGAGCGCCGCGCGGAGCTGCAGAAGCAGGAGCGCCGCCTCCAGCAGAAGGAGGAGACCCTCGACCGCAAGACAGACACGCTCGACAAAAAGACGGACGCGCTCAACCAGAAGATCGCCGCGATCGACACCAAGCAGAACGAGATCAATCAGCTCAAGAAGACCCAGATGGAGCTGCTCGAGAAGATCTCCGGCTATACGGTCGAGGAGGCCAAGGCCTTCCTCATCAACAGCCTGAAGGACGACGTCGTGCATGAGCAGGCGCTCATGGTCAAGGAGATCGAGGCCCAGTACAAGGACGAGGCCGACAGCCGCGCCCGCGAGATCATCGCCACCGCCATCCAGCGCTGCGCCGCCGACCATGCCAGCGAAGTGACCGTGTCGGTCGTGCCGCTGCCGAACGACGAGATGAAGGGCCGCATCATCGGCCGCGAGGGCCGCAACATCCGCGCCATCGAGACGCTCACCGGCTGCGACCTCATCATCGACGACACGCCCGAGGCCATCACGCTCTCGAGCTTCGACCCCGTGCGGCGCGAAGTCGCGCGTATCGCGCTCGAAAAGCTCATTCAGGACGGCCGTATCCATCCCGCCCGCATCGAGGAAATGGTCGCCAAGGCCCAGAAGGAGGTCAACGCCACCATCAAGGCCGAGGGCGAGCGCGCCGTTTTCGAGACGAACATCCACGGCCTGCATCCCGAGCTCATCAAGCTGCTCGGCCGCATGAAGTACCGCACCAGTTACGGCCAGAATGTGCTCAACCACTCCATCGAGGTTTCGCACATTGCCGGCTTGCTCGCTTCCGAGCTCGGCGTCGACGTGGCCACCGCCAAGCGCGCCGGCCTCCTGCACGACATCGGCAAGGCCATCGACCACGAGGTCGAGGGCAGCCACGTGTCCATCGGCGTCAACATCGCCCGCAAGTACAAGGAGTCGGAGGAAGTCATCCACGCCATCGAGGCCCACCACGGCGACGTGGAGGCCCACACCGTCGTCGCCTGCCTCGTTCAGGCGGCCGACGCCATCTCCGCTGCGCGCCCCGGCGCCCGGCGCGAGAACATCGAGAACTATGTCAAGCGTCTCGAAAAGCTCGAGGAAGTCACCAAGAGCTTCCCCGGCATCGCCAACTGCTTTGCCATTCAGGCCGGCCGCGAGATCCGCATCATGGTCAAGCCCGAGGAGGTCTCGGAGGATCAGATGGTGCTGCTCGCGCGCGACATCGCCAAGAAGATCGAGGACGAGCTGACCTACCCCGGTCAGATCAAGGTCAATCTCCTGCGCGAGACCAAGGCTGTCGACTACGCGAAATAACCGAATCCCGAATTCCTCAACGCCCGCCGGATATCCGGCGGGCGTTTGTGCATCTGGTGCATTTTGGGAACAGCGGACGCAAGTGCCGATTTGCGACAGATGCATGAAAAAATGCACGAAAAACGAATCTGTTACAAAAAGGAAAGAAATACTTGACAAAAACGGTCGATTTATGGTAATATTTTTCTGGAACTGATAAAAATTGTTCTAAAACACGAAAGGAGAGTAAAATTCATGCCTTGGGATTGCCCGTTTTGCTTCCTCGGATGGCTGCATGATCAGTGGGGCTGGGACCCCGAAATGGCCGAGAAGTTCAGATCCATGTGCCCGAACAAGTAATGGATTTTTTGTGTGCTGTTAACCGGTAGCACGCTGTCAGCCCGCCCGGGGCTGAGCCAACCTTACGAGGCCTGACGCTTTGCGTCAGGCTTTGTTTTTTGCCCGGGTTTGACAACCCGCGCGCGGGTGTGTAGAATGGGCGCAGAGACCGAAACGGACGGGCGGGGAGATGCGATGAAGCGGAAGTGGCATAAACTCTATGATAATTACTCGACTTATTTTATCTTACTAGGGCTTGGCTTTTATTATGTTTTGGTGATTGGACTTGATGTTTGGGCGTTTTGTGCATCTGATGACGTGTCATCTTGGATTCCGTTTTTTCTGATTATCACCTGTCCTGCTGTTTTGACGATCGTTTTAGCGTATAAGCCGCAGGGATTTAGTCGGCTTTTAACGCGCTGCAGCTTTGATGCTGAGGGCATCCATTGCCGGAGCCCGCGCTGGGGGCGCTTTACGCTTCGGTGGGATGAAATTCGTACATATGGGTTTTATGGGTACTCCTTTTCCTATATGTCCATGCCGTTTTTGTACTTCTCGCTGGACCCGGCGGAGTATGCACCCCAAAATGGCGGCGAGGTGGCGCGAATCGGCCGCGACCGGATCATTTTTCAGTATCGGCCGTCCATCTGGGCGGCGCTGACGGAGTATATGCCGCGGGACATGATCAAGCGGCTGGACGATGTGATCCGCAATGAATGCGGCGGGCATTTCCAGCGCAGGCCCGGCGCGTGAGCGGGCGAGCCTGCTGCACCGTGGATAGAGAAGAAAGCAGACAGCAAAAAATCCGGCGCCCGCATCGCGGGCGCCGGATCTTGCTTTGTCTGTTGTTTTGCCGGGGCAGGGGGATTAGTACATACCGCCCATGTCCGGGGCAGCCGGAGCGGCCGGAGCGGCCTTCTCGGGCAGGTCGGCCACCAGGGACTCGGTGGTCAGGACCATGGAGGAGACGGACGCGGCGTTCTCGAGCGCGCTGCGGCAGACCTTGGTCGGGTCGACGATGCCGTTTTCGATCATGTCGCCGAAGGTGTCATGCGCGGCGTCGTAGCCGAAGTTGGCGTTCTTGCTCTTGCTGACCTTGTCGAGGATGACCGCACCCTCAACGCCGGCGTTGGCCGCGATCTGGCAGATCGGGGCGCGCAGGGCCGTGGCGATCATGTTCGCGCCGGTCTTCTCATCGCCGGAGAGCTTGGCAGCGGCAGCCTGTGCGGCCTTGCTGGCCACGACATACGCCGTGCCGCCGCCGGCCACGATGCCCTCTTCGACGGCTGCGCGGGTCGCGTTGAGCGCGTCCTCGATGCGCAGCTTCTTTTCCTTCATTTCGGTCTCGGTCGCAGCGCCGACCTTGATGACCGCAACACCGCCGGACAGCTTTGCCAGGCGCTCCTGCAGCTTCTCCTTGTCGTACTCGGAGGTCGTCGTCTCGATCTGGGCGCGGATCTGCGCGATGCGGGCCTGGATGTCGTCCTTGGCCCCGGCGCCCTCGACGATGGTCGTGGTCTCCTTCGTGACCTTGACCTGACGTGCGCGGCCGAGCTGGGCCAGCGTGGTGTCCTTGAGCTCCATGCCGAGGTCGGTCGAGATGACCTGGCCGCCGGTCAGGATGGCGATGTCCTGCAGCATTTCCTTGCGGCGGTCGCCGAAGCCGGGGGCCTTGACGCACACGCAGGTGAACGTGCCGCGCAGCTTGTTGAGGATGATGGTGGCCAGCGCCTCGCCCTCGATGTCGTCGGCGATGATGACGAGCTTCTTGCCCGCATTCAGCACGGCCTCGAGCACCGGCAGGATCTCCTGAATGTTCGAGATCTTCTTGTCCGTGATGAGGATGAGCGCGTCGTCAATGACGGCTTCCATCTTGTCGTTATCGGTGACCATATACGGGGTGACATAGCCGCGGTCGAACTGCATGCCCTCGACGACCTCGGAATAGGTCTCGGCGGTCTTGCTCTCCTCGACGGTGATGACGCCGTTCTGGCTGACCTTCTCCATCGCCTCGGCGATGAGCTTGCCGATGTGCTCGTCACCGGAAGAGATCGCGCCGACACGCGCGATGTCGCCGCTGCCGCTCACGGGCTGGGAGTTGGTGCGGATGGCATCGACGGCCGCCTCGGTCGCCTTCTGGATGCCGCGGCGCATGACCATCGGATTCGCGCCGGCGGCGAGGTTCTTCAGACCCTCGCGGATCATCGCCTGCGCCAGCACGGTGGCGGAGGTGGTGCCGTCGCCCGCGACGTCGTTGGTCTTGGTGCTCACTTCGCGGATGAGCTGCGCGCCCATGTTCTCAAACGGGTCCTCGAGCTCGATCTCTTTTGCGATCGTCACGCCGTCGTTCGTGATCAGCGGAGCGCCGAACTTCTTGCCCAGCACCACGTTGCGGCCCTTGGGGCCGAGGGTGATCTTGACGGTATCTGCAAGCTGATCCACGCCGCGCTGCAGCGCCTTGCGTGCTTCTTCACCATAAATAATCTGTTTTGCCATAATGATAGCCTCCTAATGAATCAAGCAGTTGGGTGTTACTCGACGACGGCCAGAATGTCGCCCTGACGCACGATGGAATATTCCTCGCCGTCCACCTTCACAGTGGTGCCGGAGTACTTGCCGACGATCACGCGGTCACCCGCGGCCACGGTCATCTTCACTTCGTTGCCGTCCACCATGCCGCCCGGGCCGACTTCCACGACCTCGAACATCTCGGGCTTCTCCTGCGCGGACGCTGCCAGGATCAGGCCGCTCTTCGTCTTTTCCTCGGCCTTGAACTGCTTGAGGATCACACGGTCTGCCAACGGTTTGAGTTTCATGATCTATATGCCTCCTAATATTGAATACAAAAAAGTGATGCGTTAGCACTCAATTCCTATGAGTGCTAACGCATCATACTATACCACAATTTTTCGGATTATCAAGCCCCTGGCGAAATTTTTTTGTAAACGTTTTGTGACCGCGTTTTTCGTCACGCGTGGACAAATTCGCGCGTCTCGTGGCCGCCCGCCGTCTCGGGGTGGAAGAAGGCCATGTTTGCCGGCACGAGGAAGTTCACGCCGCCGGGGATGAGGTCGAAGTTCACGTGCTTGCTCCAGAGGGCCTCGCCGTCGATGTTCACGACGAGCTCCTGCTCGCTGTCAATCTCAAGATGATCGCCCTCGAGGTGGGTGATGAGATTTGCCAGCTCACGGTAGCGGCCCTTGGCGTACTTGCCGACGAGCCGGATGAACGTCAGACGCGACACATCGCGCACGACAAGAAACTCGAGCTTGCCGTTGTCGGGCATGGAGTCGGGGATAGGGTTGAAGCCGCCGCCGTAGAACCGGCCGTTGCACGCGCAGATGAGCGACGTGCCGCCGGAATACTCCATGCCGCAGCCGCGCACGGTCAGCGGTTGGGCAATGCCCTTGAAGAGGTTGGCCACGGCGGACAGCACATAGCTGTCGTGGTACTGGTGCACCTCGGTGCCGATGCGCGCGTCGATGCCGACCGAGCAGATATTGATCGCGTAGCGTCCGCAGCACTCCATGACGTCAAGGGGGCGCACCTCGCCGCGCACGAGCTCCGCGAGGTCGAAAAAGCGCTCCTTCTCCTCGCCGAACATTTTGATGAAGTCGTTGCCCGTGCCGCAGGGGAAGTGTGTCACGGCGACGTTAGCGTGCCCGACGGCGCCGTTGACGCACTCGTTGAGCGTGCCGTCGCCGCCGCAGGCATACACCCGCAGCTCCTCGCCGGAAGCGGCTTCCGACTCGATCTTTGCGCACGCGTCCATGGGCGCGGTCGTGACATAGACCTCGTAAGCATCCGCGCTGCCCTCGAGCGCGCGGCGCGCCTGCTCGGCCACGTATTCGCGCCGGTCCTTGCCGCCGGCGACGGGGTTGACGATGAACAGATGTTTCATAGCTCCATTCCTGCACTTTCGACAAAATAATACCATTACTATACCCCGCGCGGCGGGGGCGCGCAAGAGGGAAATCGTGAATATTTGCGGATTTTTAACTACCGGTGTTAAATATATGCGGCTGCGTGTCGGATATGCGGCCTCACACGTCCTTCGTGTACTGGAACAGATCGCAGCGGAGCGTGCCGTTGTAGAGCTTGCGCTTCTTGTCCGCCGGGCGGCCGAACGCGCGCTCAAACTCCGTGTGCGAGCTCAGGAGGTAGAGCCGCCAGTGCTCAGTTTTGGCATAGGCCGCGCCGAAGGCGGTGTAGAGCGCCTCGGCCTCGCGCTTTTCCATCAGGCGCTCGCCGTAGGGCGGGTTCGTGACGATGACGCCGCGGTCCGTCGTGCGGTCAAATTCCCGCGCGTCCGCCACCGCGAAGGTGATGCAGTCGTCCACGCCGGCGCGGCGGGCATTGTCGCGCGCCATGGCGACGGCGCGGGGGTCCATGTCGGAGGCGAAGATGTGGTAGTCGCCGTGAAACTCGCGTGCGCGCGCTTCTTCGCGCGCCTGCGGCCAGACCTCGGCCGGCAGCCACGCCCACTGCATGGCCGCAAAGTCGCGGTTCAGACCCGGCGCGCGGCCTTTCGCGGCCAGCGCCGCCTCGATGGCGATCGTGCCGCTGCCACAAAACGGGTCGCAGAAATCGCCCCGGCCGCGGTAGCCCGCGATGTCCACGAGCGCGGCGGCCAGCGTCTCGCGCAGGGGCGCGGCCACGTGCGCCGGGCGGTAGCCGCGCTTGTGCAGCGGCGTGCCGGTCGTGTCGAGATAGAGCGTGGCCGTGTCGTGCACGAGCGAGAACTGGATCTGGTACAGGGCGCCGGTCTCGGCAAACCAGTTGACGCGGTAGCGCTGCTTGAGCGACTCGACGACGGCTTTTTTGATGATCTTCTGGCAGTCGGGCACCGAGTGCAGGGCCGACTCCAGACTGTAGCCCTTGACGGGGAAGGCCGCGTCCGCCGGCAGATAGTCCGCCCACGGCAGGGCCTTCACGCCCTCGAAGAGCGCGTCAAACGTCGGGGCGGGGAAGCTGCCCAGCTCGAGCAGCACACGCTCGCCGAAGCGGCAGCGGATGTTCATGCGCGCGATGTCCGCGTCCGAGCCCGTGCAGCGCACACGGCCGTTTTCGGGCATGACATCACGCAGACCCATATGGCGCAGCTCGTTGCCGAGCGGGCCCTCGAGCCCGAACAGGCACGGCACGCACAGTTTGTGCTCAGGCATCGGGCGTGTCCTCGGTTTCGTTGGATTTTTCGGCCTCGGCCGGGGTCTGTTCCGGTTCGGCCGGGGGTTCCGGCGTTTCCTCCGGGGTGGTTTCCGTGGCTGCCTCCGGTGTGTCGTCATCGGGCGTCATGTCCACAAGCTCGAACGTGATGTCCGGCAGCTTTTCCTGCTCGTACTTGCCGCAGAGGATGCGAATGAGCACCACGATGGCATAGATCAGGCAGGCGACGGCCGCGACCGTCAGCCCCTCGACCCAGCCCTGCGGGATGCTGCCGACATAGTCCACGCGCACGATCGCGTCGGGCAGGTAGTCGGCCGCGTCGTCGCTGTTGCCGATGGCACCGATCTGCTGCAGGTAGGCGTTGTTTTCCGTGTACCAGTCGTAGAGCGCGGACGAGACGGCCTCCGGCATGGCCTTGACCGTGCCGGTGACGCGGATGAAGCTGTCGACCGAGTAGCTCTGGCCGGAGAGAACGCTTGTCGTCGCATCGGAGATGGTCTTGACCGAGGCGTTCCAGCGCGCGGGGAAGCGGAAGGCCACGAGCTTGCCGCCGATGGGCACAACGCCGTACTGCGCGCTGCCGCCGTTGGGGTCGGAAAACGTGTTGAGGATAAAAGCAATGTCATGCTGCACGAACGTGCCGGGGTCGGCATCGAACGTGCCGGCGATCTCCTGCGCGCCGCGGGCGATGCGGAACACGCCGAAGCCGGACACCGCCAGCAGCACGATGGCCGCCAGCAGACCGGCCACACCGCGCCGGAACGCGTGACGCGCGCGGACGCTCATGGGCTTTGTCTCCGCCGGAGCGGGGACTTCGGCAGGATCGGCTTTGCCGGCGGCGGGCTCGCCGGCCGTGACTTCTTCCGGCTGCGCGCACGCTTCGGGCGCATCGGTCTCCGGGGCGTCCGGCGCGGCGTTGTCGTTGATGATTTCTTCGGGGGTCTTGTGTTCGTCCATGATGGGCTCCTTTCTCAGATCGTGGCGGCGGTGTCAAGCATGGCGTCGAGCACGCAGCAGGCGAGCGCGGCCTCCATGACCGGGATCGCCCGCGGGGCGAGGCACGGGTCGTGCCGGCCGTTGATGCGCAGCGGTGTTTCCTCCATCGTGGCCAGGTCGACCGACGGCTGCTCGCACGCGATCGACGGCGTGGGCCGCAGGGCCATGCGCACGACGAGCGGCATGCCGTTGGTGATGCCGCCGTTGATGCCGCCGGCATTGTTGGACGCCATGGTGATGCGCCCGTTTTTCAGGCGGATGGGGTCGTTTGCCTCGCTGCCGCGCATTTCGGCGAGGGCGAAGCCGCGGCCGAACTCCACGCCCTTCACGCCGGGGATGGCATAGAGCATGCCGGCAATGCGGCTCTCCATGCCGCCGAAGAGCAGCCCGCCGACGCCGGCGGGCACACCCGTGACGACGCACTCAAGCTCGCTGCCGACGGAGTCGCCGGCGCTGCGCGCGTCAAGAATGGCGCGCTTCATGTCAAAGTTCAGCTCCTTGCCCGTCGCCTGACCGACGCGCACGGCGTTGGCCGTGATCGTGATGCCGCGGCGCTCAAGGATCTGCCGGCAGACCGCCCCGGCGAACACCAGACACGCCGTGAGCCGGCCGCTGAACGGGCCGCCGCCGCGCAGGTCGGCGTGGCCGCCGAAGCGCACGGTCGCCGCGTAGTCCGCGTGGCTCGGGCGCGGGATCTCCGGGTGGTAGGCCGCGCTGTTCTGGTCCTTGTTGCGGAAGATGGCCGAGATCGGCGCGCCGGTCGTCACGCCGTTGAGGATGCCGCTCATCACGAGCGGGTCGTCCGTCTCCGAGCGGTGGGTCGTCAGGTCGGACGAGCCGGGCGCGCGCCGGCGCATCTGGATGCGCACGGCGTCCATGTCGATGGCCTCACCGGCCGGGACACCGTCGAGCACGACGCCGATTGCCGGGCCGTGCGACTCGCCGAAGATCGTCACTTTTACGCGTTCGCCATAGGTATTCATGCGTTTGCCTCGCTGTTCGTTCAAAATGAAGGATACAAATAACCATACAACATTTTTCCGGTCTTGTAAATGCCTTTTGCATGCGCATGGGGGGCGTGGGCGCGCGGATTTTACAGATTGGACATGAAAACGCCGTGCCGGTTGTTTTATAATAAAGACAAATTGTGAAAATGATATCCGGCGCGGCCCGCGCCGGTGAAGGAGGCAACATCGCATGAGCCAGAAAGTGCTCGTCGTGGAGGACGATAACAACATCGCAGAGCTGCTGCGCCTGTACCTGCAGAAGGACGGGTTCGAGGTGTCCCACGCGGCCGACGGCGGCAAGGCCGTCGAGATGGCCAGGGAGATCCAGCCCGACCTCGTGCTGCTCGATATCATGCTGCCTGTCATGGACGGCTGGCAGGTCTGCCGCGAGCTGCGCAAGACCATGAAAATGCCCATCATCATGCTCACCGCCAAGGGCGAGACCGAGGACAAGGTCTCCGGCCTGGAGATGGGCGCGGATGACTACATCGTCAAGCCCTTTGAGGTCAAGGAGCTGCTCGCGCGCGTGCACGCCGTGCTGCGCCGCACCGGCGACGACGGCAAGCCCAAGAGCAAGAAGCTCACGTTCGACAAGCTCGTCATCAACCTCGACTCCTATGAGCTGATCGTCGACGGCAAGAAGATCGACACGCCGCCCAAGGAGATGGAGCTGCTGTATCACCTCGCGGCGACGCCCAACCGCGTCTACACCCGCAACCAGCTGCTCGACGAGGTGTGGGGCTTTGACTACTTCGGCGACAGCCGCACCGTGGACGTGCACATCAAGCGCCTGCGCGAAAAGCTCGAGGGCGTGTCCGACAAGTGGGCGCTCAAGACCGTCTGGGGCGTGGGCTATAAGTTCGAAGCGGAAGAGACGTAAGTGAAGAGTATTTATTTCAAAAACTTCGCCGCGACCGCCGTCATGGTCATGTTCAGCTTCCTCATCCTCGGCACGGCGTTCGTGTTTCTCGGCCGCAGCTATGTCATCAGCGAATACCGCGACAACATGGTCTCCAACGCCGAGGAGGTCAGCCACGCCGCGCAGGCGCTCGTGCGCGACGGTGAGCTCTCGAGCTGGGACCTGCGTATGGTCATCAGCACACTTGCACAATCTACCGGTAACCACATCTTCATCACGGACACCGACGGGACGATCGTCTCCTGCTCGTGCCGCAACATCGCCTGTGAGCATCTCGGCCGCACGGTCGGCGCCGCGTCGCTGGTGCAGCTGCGCAGTGACGGCAAGCTCAACCTCATCACGAATCTCGGCGGCTTCTACAGCTCTGCCCACTATGTCGTCGCGCAGCCGATCACCATCGGCACGGCCGCGCGCGTGGTCGGCTATGTGTTCGTGGCCACCAACAGCGCCACGATCATCGACGGCTGGCGCACGTTCGTGTGGGTGTTTCTCGCCGCGTCCGCAGCCGTGATGATGATCGCGCTGCTGCTCTCGCTCGTGACGAGCAAGCGCATGGCCCAGCCGCTCGATGAGATGGCCGTCGCGGCCAAGAAGTTCGCCCACGGCGACTTCTCCGCCCGCGTCACGGACGACGGACGCACCGACGAGGTCGGCGCGCTGATCTCGGCGTTCAACACCATGGCAGACTCGCTCGAGACGAGCGAGCAGCGCCGCAACGCCTTCATTGCCAACGTCTCGCACGAGCTCAAGACCCCCATGACCACCATCGCCGGCTTTGCCGACGGCATTCTCGACGGAACGATCCCCAAGGATCAGGAGGACAAGTACCTTGTCACCATCGCCGACGAGACACGCCGGCTCTCGCGCCTTGTGCGCAGTATGCTCGACATGTCGCGCCTTGAGAGCACGGGCGAGGATCTGACGCGCCGGCGCGAATTTGACATCTCGGAGAAGATCGTCAGCACCATGCTCAGCTTTGAGGCGCGCGCCGACGACAAGCAGCTCGACGTCGATCTGCAGCTGCCCGAGGACTCCATGCAGGTGCTCGCCGACCCCGACGCCATCACGCGCGTGCTCTATAACCTGATGGACAACGCCGTCAAGTTCGCCGCGCCCGGCAGCACGCTGTGCGTCTCGCTCTGGAAGTCGGAGGGCAAAGCCTATGTCTCCGTGCGCGACCACGGCGAGACCATTCCGCCCGACGACCTGCCGTTCATCTTCGACCGCTTCCACAAGTCCGACCGCAGCCGCAGTCTCGACCGCGACGGCGTGGGACTCGGTCTGTACCTGGTCAAGAGCATCCTCGACGCGCACGGCGAGGACATCGCCGTCACGAGCCGCGACGGCATGACGGAGTTCGTGTTCACGCTCACGCTCGCAAAGCCCGCGCCCAAGCCCACCGCCAAGCCCGAGAGCACCGGCCGCCGGGGCGGACGCAAGAATTCATGATTTGTTCGCGGAATTCATAAAATGTTTGTTTTCCATTCATAAGCAGCACAAAATCACGTGCTATCATCAAATCGTTCCTTGGGAGGGACACCACAATGTACGACAATGTCCGCAAACCGGAGTCCGACTGGTATGAGGCCGGCTACGCCGCGCCCCGCACCGATGCCGCCGGCACCGGCTGCTACGACTCCTACTGGAGCCCGTCGCAGGCCGCCGCGCCGAAGAAGAAGTCCCATCAGGGGCTGAAGATCACGATGATCATCCTCGGCGTGCTCGTACTCATCATCGCGTCCTGCTATGTGTTCGCCGGCCGCGGCCGGGAGGCAATCTCCAGCGACGGTGAGCCGGGCCAGCACGGCAGCGTGACGCTCCCCCGCGAGGACACGGACGATGACACCACCGTCACCGGCAAGAATGAGCTGCCGGCCGCGCCGACGGATCCCACCGTGACTATGACGCTCCAGCCCGCCGGGGGCAGCGCGCTCTCGCTGCAGAGCGTGTATGCCAAGTGCCTGCCGTCCGTCGTCGGCATCCATGCCGACATCAGCCGCAGCGAATACAGCACCGGCACCGGCGTCGTGCTCACGAGCGATGGCTACATCGTCACGAACACGCACGTGCTCGACGGTGCCAAGGCCGTCACCGTGACGACATCGGACGGCACCGAGTACGCCGGAAAGCTCGTCGGCGCGGACGCCGTGAGCGACATCGCCGTGCTCAAGATCGAGGCGCAGGGCCTCACGCCCGCCGAATTCGGCGACTCCAGCTCCCTGCAGGTCGGCGACGACGTTGTGTCCATCGGCAACCCGCTCGGTGAACAGCTGCGCTGGACGATGACCAACGGCATCATCTCCGCCATCAACCGCGACATGGTCTATAACGGGCACAGCATGACGCTCCTGCAGACCAATGCCGCCATCAATGAAGGCAACTCCGGCGGCCCGCTCATCAATATGTATGGGCAGGTGATCGGCATCACGAACATGAAGGCTCTGTCCACGGGCGTGGAGGGCATCGGCTTCGCGATCCCGACGGCGTCCATCCGCCCGATCGTCAATGCGCTGCTTGCTGACGGCCGCGTTTCCGGCCGCGTGAGCATCGGCATCACCGTGGGCGCGGTGTCCTCCGCCGCTTCCGAATACTACGATCTGCCCGAGGGGCTGTATATCAGCGCCGTCGCCGAGGGCTCGGACGCCGAAAAGCAGGGCATCCAGTCCGGCGACATGCTGCTGGCCGTCAATGGTCAGGCCGTGACCACCACCTATGATGTCAGCGCCGTCAAGGACGGGCTGAAGGTGGGCGACACCGTCACGCTGACCATCTACCGCGACGGCAAAACGTTCGACGTCGACGTCAAGCTCGTCGATACGAACGACATCTCTTAATTTGCTAGTTTCTCCCTCCTCATATTCTCCTCTCTATTGAACGAACCCCAGATGGGTAAAACCATCTGGGGTTTGTTCTATGTTTGGGTAAAAATGATGCTGCTGCGCTGTGAAATTGAGCCGCAGGGGAGCCCGAGGGGGCAAGGCCCGACTCGGATGAAATTTTTGCATTGCCTCTGGCAATGCCTTCTCCGCAAGGGGAAGGCTTTTCAAATCCGGACCTTCCGGTGTCCACGGTGATGCACTGCACCCCCGTCATGCCAGCGCAGCCGTGAAGCAGTGCCACTCCTCGAGCGTGTCGTGCGCCGTGACGGTGAAGCCCGCGCGCGTGAGCGCAGCGGCCACCTCGTCCTCGCGCCCGTCGATGATGCCCGAGCACACGAACGTGCCGCCCGGGGCGAGAAACGCCGGGGCCAGCGCGGCCAGCGGGATGATGACGTCGGCCACGATGTTCGCCAGCACGATGTCGTACCCCGTGCCGAGCCGGCGGCGCAGGCCCGCGTCGGCGAGAATGTCGCCCGCGCAGACGGTGAACCTGTCCTCGTAAAAGCCGTTGAGCGCGGCGTTGGCCGCCGCGACCTCCGGGGCCTTGGGGTCAATGTCGCAGCCGGTGACGTGTGCGCAGCCGAGCAGCAGTGCGCCGATGCCGAGGATGCCGCTGCCGCAGCCGAGGTCGAGCACCGTCCTGCCCGCGGCGGCGCAGTGCTCGAGCGCAGCGAGGCACATGCGCGTCGTGGCGTGGCTGCCGGTGCCGAAGATGAGGCCGGGGTCGAGCCGCAGCGGCAGGCGGCCGTCCGCCGGGGCGTCAAGCCACTCGGGCACGACGACGAGCCGTTCGCCGACTTCGATCGGCTGATAGTACTGCCGCCAGTTATTTTCCCAGTCGCTGTCGCGCACGGCCGCGGTCGTCAGCTCGCGGCCGATGCCGGCGCGGATGGTCTCCAGCTGCGCGCGGCCGTCGTCATCGTCGGCGAGGTAGAACTTGATGCGCGACACGCCGCGAAACTGCGCCTCGAGCGCGTCGTCCACATAGTCCCAGTACTGGTGGTTCTGCTCCAAAAACTGCTGAAAATCCGTCTCGTCCTCCACGACCATGCCGCCCGCGCCCAGCTCGGCCAGCTGCGCGCAGACGTCGTCAATCTCGTCGCTGCGGGTGGGGACGGACACTTCGATCCATTGCATAAGCGGTGCTCCTTTGTGCATGATTTGGCCCCATTATAGCAAAGCCCCGCCGCTTTCGCAACGGGGGGTGGAATAGGTGCAAAGGCGTGTCTCGTGTGTACATTTCTAAATGCAATATGGTGAAAATTGCACAAGCATCCTGTAAATATTATATGTTTTTTACAAATTTTAAAAATCCACTTCCAAAACAATGAAGCATTTGGTAATATTGAACATGAGGTGAGGCCTATGATGGTATAACTGAATCAGATTTCACCTGAATAGTCCATATACTGCTATTGCGTAGGATAGGAGGTGGGCTTTATAAAACCATTTACACTTCTGGAAATGCTGTGGACGTTCGTTTCGGCTGGCATGATGGGGCGAATCGTCCTGTATCTGCTGCTGATCGCGGCGGGTGTAGGTGCGCGCTGCCTGTTTGCGCGTAGGCGCGAATTCTGGCTGGCTGCGGGTATTAGTACCGGCCTGTGGGTCGTGTGCGAGATTATTGTAGACATTGGCGCAGCACATGAAGGTTCAATCTCACTGTTTTCTGCCGCGTACACGCTCGGTGCGCTGAGCTTTTGCTTCGCGGTAGGGCTTTGGCTGTGTGCACTCATATGCCGCCTAGTGCATCGGAAGCAGCTTGCATAAATCCATACTAAGCCAACTCACCCCGTGCCATCCGGTGCGGGGTGTCGTTTTGTTGGCGGTGTGCCGTGTGGATTACTGCACGCCCGAGCGCGGGGCCGCACAGCAAACATCCGGGCGCGGCAGAGAAACTGCCGCGCCCGGATGCGCTGTCATATCCGGATTCAGTTCAGGAAATCGCGCAGCTTCTTGCTGCGGCTGGGGTGGCGGAGCTTGCGCAGGGCCTTCGCCTCGATCTGGCGGATGCGCTCACGCGTGACGTTGAACTCCTTGCCGACCTCCTCGAGCGTGCGGGTGCGGCCGTCGACGATGCCGAAGCGCAGCTCGAGCACCTTTTTCTCGCGCGGGGTGAGCGTGTCGAGCACCTCCATGAGCTGCTCCTTGAGCAGCGAGAAGCTCGCCGCCTCGCTCGGCTCGGACGCGTCCTCGTCGGGGATGAAGTCGCCGAGGTGAGAATCCTCCTCCTCGCCGATCGGCGTTTCGAGCGAGACCGGCTCCTGCGCGATCTTGAGAATGTCGCGCACCTTGTCGACCGGCATGTTCATCTCCGCCGCGATCTCCTCGGCGCTCGGGTCGTGGCCGAGCTCCTGCAGGAGCTGACGGGAGACGCGGATGACCTTGTTGATCGTCTCGACCATGTGCACGGGGATGCGGATCGTGCGCGCCTGGTCGGCGATGGCGCGGGTGATGGCCTGACGGATCC
>ERZ773188.2154-NODE-2154-length-19751-cov-3.185571_pt1 | contig 19751 bp, 13 predicted proteins | sample MGYA00581011_ERZ773188 | MGnify/ENA primary metagenome ERZ773188 (study PRJEB29015, sample SAMEA2737798) | human gut metagenome | biome: human gut; feature: human-associated habitat; material: faeces | place: China | collected 2012 ...
ACAAATAAGATATGTTACACAACATATATGCGTTGTTTTTGACAATCAATCTCTTGGCCAGCACAAATGATAAAATTGCGCATTGCGCCGACATCTACAGCCACGTCCGTCTGCCAATACCCTCGATTGATTTATGAGGCGGTTTGCGCCAAACGAGGTAGGAATTTCTTGCAAACACCGGATTTTCGGAGGATTTTTTGTAATTTTGCAAGGCATTGTATAACCGAATAGCAATTGCTCAATTATGCAGAAAGTAAAACCAAAGAAATTTCTCGGGCAGCATTTTCTGACCGACCTTCACGTGGCAGACCGTATAGCTGCCACGCTCGACGATTATCGAGGAATGCCGGTGCTCGAAGTGGGACCGGGAATGGGCGTGCTTACGCAGTTCCTGCTCGAACGCGGACATGATGTGACTGTCGTGGAACTCGACCGTGAGTCGGTCGAGTATCTGGAGCACAACTTTCCGCAACTTGACGGGCGCATCATCGGCGAGGACTTCCTTGAGCTCGACCTCGGCTCGATGTTTGAAGGCGACTTCTGTGTGATAGGCAATTATCCATACAATATCTCGTCGCAGATATTCTTTAAGGTGCTCGACTGGCGCGACCGCATCACGTGCTGCAGCGGAATGCTGCAGAAAGAGGTGGCAGAGCGCATAGCCGCCAAGCCGGGGTCGAAGACCTACGGCATCCTGTCGGTGCTTCTGCAGGCGTGGTACGACATCGAATATCTGTTTACCGTCGATGAGCATGTGTTCAATCCGCCGCCAAAGGTGAAGTCGGGCGTAATCCGTCTGCGCCGCAACGGTGTAAAGACTCTCGACTGCGATGAAAAGCGGCTGAAAGCGGTGGTCAAGACATCGTTCGGACAGCGCCGCAAGACGCTGCGCAATTCGTTGCGCTCAATGGCACGCCGTCCGGAAGTGCTGCAGGAAGAGATTTTCAACAAGCGTCCGGAACAGCTGTCGGTGGCTGAATTTGTAAGACTTACGAACCTTTTAAACGAGTAGAACGGCATGAGAGAATTTTCAGAGGAATTTTTGGATGAACTCAGACATCTCATAAAGGAAAACAACGAGACGCAGGTGATGGCAGAACTCAAGGAGCTGCACCCTGCCGACATTGCCGAACTTATACAGAAGATGGACCTTGAGGAGGCGGAGTATGTGGTGTCGCACCTTGACAGTGACGCTGCCGCCGACACCTTGATGGAACTTGATGAGGACGACCGCCACCGCCTGCTTGAGAATATGCCCAACAAGGACATTGCCAAGCAATTCGTGGAGCACCTTGACACCGACGATGCCGTCGACCTTATCCAGGAACTTGACAAAGAAGACCAGGAGGAAGTGTTGTCGCATGTCGACGACGTTGAGCAGGCAGGCTCGATTATCGACCTGCTGAAATATCCTGAGGACACCGCCGGCTCTCTGATGGGTACGGAGATGATTGTGGTCAACGAGAACTGGAGTATGCCGGAATGCGTGAAGCGGATGCGTGAGCAGGCAGAAGACATGGATGAGATTTTCTATGTCTATGTTGTCGACGACGACCGCAAACTGAAAGGCATCCTGCCGTTGAAAACGCTGATAACCAACCCTTCGGCGTCAAAGATAAAACATGTGATGGAGCCCGACCCCTACTCCGTGAAGGCCGACGAGCCGCTCGACGACGTGGTGCTCACGTTTGAGAAATACGACTTGGCGGTTATGCCGGTTGTCGACGGCATCGGACGTCTTGTGGGACGCATCACCTTCGACGACGTGATGGACGAGGCTCGTGAGCAGACCGAGCGCGACTATCAGTTGGCTTCCGGTCTTTCCACCGACGTGGAGACCGACGACAAGATTCTCGACCAGGCAAAAGCACGCCTGCCGTGGCTGATCATCGGAATGATAGGCGGACTGTCGAACTCTTGGATTCTCGGCAATTTCGAGGGCAATTTTGCCAACAATCCCGCCATCGCGCTTTTCATCCCGCTTATCGGCGGCACTGGCGGAAACGTGGGAATCCAATCGTCGGCAATCGTTGTACAGGGACTTGCCAACGGCTCGCTCGACCTTAGGAAGTCGTTGTCGCAGATTGTCAAGGAGCTTGGGCTTGCGCTGATCAACGCAAGCATCATCTCGCTGCTTGTGTTTGCCTACAACTTCTTCATTTTCCATCCCGATTTCAAGATTACGATAGCCGTGTCGGCGTCATTGTTTGCCGTAGTGCTGTTCGCCGCTACGTTTGGCACGTTCGTGCCGCTGACACTTGAGAAGATGAAGGTGGACCCGGCGATAGCCACAGGCCCGTTTATCACCATAACCAACGACATTATCGGCATGATGATCTACATGACAGTGTGCATGATGCTGTTGCAATAGAATCAAAAACAAATTAATCCTATAAAACTTAGAAAAGCAATGTCAAAAGTATTAATTATCGGAGCCGGCGGCGTCGCTACGGTGGCAGCCCACAAGTGCGCCCAGAATTCCGATGTGTTCAGCGAAATCGTTATCGCATCGCGCACGAAGAGCAAGTGTGACGCCTTGGCTAAAGCCATCGGCAAAGACAATGTCACAACCGACCAGGTTGATGCCGACAAGGGGCCGGAACTGGTGGCTTTGTTCAAGAAGCACAAACCCGACTTGGTGGTAAACCTTGCGTTGCCATATCAGGACCTTACGATAATGGATGCCTGCCTCGAGTGTGGAGTAAGTTATCTTGACACCGCCAATTATGAGCCTCTCGACGAGGCGAAATATCAATACTCATGGCAATGGGCATACAAGGACCGCTTTGAGAAAGCCGGACTGACTGCAATTCTCGGTTGCGGTTTCGACCCTGGAGTGTCGGGCATTTTCACTGCCTACGCTGCAAAGCACTATTTCTCAGAGATGGAGCATCTCGACATCGTGGACTGCAACGCCGGAAACCACGGCAAGGCTTTCGCCACCAACTTCAACCCTGAAATCAACATCCGCGAGATTACACAGCGCGGAAAGTTTTATGAGAACGGGGAGTGGCACGAAACCGACCCTCTGTCGGTTCACAAAGCGTTGAACTATCCAAACATCGGAGCCCGCGAGTCGTATCTGATGTATCACGAAGAGCTTGAGAGTCTGGTAAAGAACTATCCGTCAATTAAGCGCGCACGTTTCTGGATGACGTTCGGCCAGGAGTATCTGACACACCTGCGCGTGATTCAGAACATCGGAATGGCAAGCATCGAGCCTATCAATTACAATGGCATGGAAATCGTGCCTATCCAATTCCTCAAGGCTGTTTTGCCAAACCCTAAAGAGCTTGGCGAAAACTATACCGGCGAGACATCGATTGGCTGCCGCATCAGCGGTAAGGACAAGGAAGGCAAAGAGATGACCTACTATGTCTACAACAACTGCTCTCACCATGCCGCCTACCTCGAAACCGGTATGCAGGCTGTCAGCTACACCACCGGTGTGCCGGCGATGATTGGCGCGATGATGTATCTTAAAGGCATTTGGAAACGTCCGGGCGTGTGGAACGTTGAGGAGTTTGATCCGGATCCATTCATGGAGCAGCTCAACAAGCAGGGCCTGCCCTGGCACGAAATCTTCAATTCCGATCTGGAAGTGTAGTGCAAGAAACATAGAATCACAAAAAGTAATCCCGCATTGTCAACAACAGTGCGGGATTACTTTTTGTCGATATGTCATGTCGCTGACACTTAGTCTTTGACAAGCACCTTGATAGGACGGCGGCATTGGTCGCTGTAGACCATGTAGGCACCGTAAGGCAACAGTTCGCAGTGGCCTTCGCTCACTGAGTCGATAACCTTTATCACGCGTCCTGTCATGTCGATGATGCGCACGTTGGTGTGGGCTACGGCGCAACGGAAATAAATGCCGTTGCCGATAGGGAGCACGGCGAGCGGTTCAGTAGCCTCGATGCCGTTGACACCGGCTGGGTCGACCGTGATGACGTTTGATTCGTCCGACATGCGGTTCAGTCTTACCGTCTGTATGGTATAACTGTAGGTGGCACCCGATTTTGCTTCCCCGAAATCGTAGAAAGAATCCTCGCTACCATCGGTGTAGAGAGTCATGCAAGTCGGTGTGCCGTTGACGTACTCAGTCAAGTTTATGCGGAAGCAGTCGATTGAGGCTGGTCGCGACGGCATAATCCAGTTGATGCGGAATCCGGTTGATGAGATGTTTGTGGCCGCCGTGGCCTCCACGCGGTCAAACACCGGCGCTTCGACGGCAGTTCCCACAAGGTTGACCACATAGCTTGTAACGCCTGTCAGACCTCCGTCGTAGAGCAGCAGTTTGGTGGTGCGCTCACCGAGCCCCTTAGGCTCGAAAGTGATTTTCAGATTGTAGTTTCCAGCGTTCACCTCGCTCCAAGAAGCGGAAGTCGACGGGATTGAGAAATCGGCAGCATTGTTGCCGTAGACTGTCATCGACAGATTTGCGGAAAGATTTCCGCGGATAGGTCACCCGGTCGCCGTAGACCACCTCGCCGAAGTTCACGGTCGAATTGTTTACGGGCGCAATCAGCGAGCCGTCGCCGATAGGCGGAAGGTCTTCGTCGGTGTAAGGTTTGCCCTTCATCGAGCCCCAGATATACTCCACAAGGTCAGGATAGTCGATGAATGGGTTGCGGTTGCTCTGCAGCTTGTAGACCTCGTCGTTTCGGTTGCGCTCCTTGTCGCTCACAGGGTCCTGTCGGTGCCACTTCAAGAGCATTTCCACCGCCCAGCCCTGCATCGACGGATAAGAACCTTTTTGCGCCATATATTCGTATTTCCAGTCCAGGTTCTGATAGCATGTCACCATATAGAAATAAGTGCGGGCAAAGTCGCCTTTGTATTCATCGGCAGGCTCAAACACGTATTTAGAGCCGCCGCCCTGTCCGCTGACAGGGTTTCCCACCAGCACAAGATCGTTGTCGAAAGTGATTCCCGACGGCGACACCTCTCCGAGCGGATAGTTCAATTTCGCTGAGTTGGCGGTGGCATCGGAAGGATAAAGGTGGTTCAAGTCGGTGTATGCGCCCACTTCCGTATCGCCGCCCCACCAGCTTTTCGGGAAACTGTGCTCACGGTTCATTCCGCTCCATCCGCTTCTCACGTAGCGCTTGATGTTGGAATACATGTCCCACCACGTTCCGTCGGGACGCACGTCGGTATAGCAGAACGATTCTTTGAACAGTCCGCTGTAGCTGTTTGTCGAATGCTTGCTTACAATTTCATATAGTTTGTTTTTCAGGGCTGCGTCTTTCAGTCCAGAGATTCCGTTGTAGTAACCATTTGGCGCTTCGGCGCTGGCAAACAGAGCGGTGACGGCTACCGCGATTGTGAGCAGAAGATTTCTCATATATGATTTATTTGTTGATAATGAACCGCAAAGGTAGCAAGAAATTGCTGAAAAACAATTTATTTTGGGATGAATGAAACAAAAAAACGTGTTTGCTCGTTTATAAATAATAACTTTGTGTCACGAATCAACAAAAACAATCAAAAATATGAAGAAAGTATTATTGGCGGCAGCAGTGGCATTGACACTTGCCGGCTGCGGAAAGACAGGAAATAAAGACGCGGAAGCAGACAAAAACGTAAGCATGTTTCGCACGGAAGAAGTTGTTGTCAAGAAGCAATTGTCGTTGCCCGACAGTCTGAACTTTTATGGCAAGGACGCAAAAGTGTTTACAGAGACAACGGTTTCTGTATGCTGGCCTGAAACGCTTGGAGGCAAGGAGCCGAAAGAGCTGCAGGACAGCATCCTCTCGATAGCCTTCGGCACAAGCAAGCGCGCCACGCTCAAAGAATCGCTGGAGGCGATGCTTGCTGAGCCTCTTGGCTTTGAGGGAGAAAAGGGCATCACGCAAAAAGACGTTGACAAACTGCCGGAGCTGTCGGAGACTGTGCACCGCCACAGCGCCCAACTTACGGTTACGCCTACGAGCATAGGCAAGCGTCTTGTGACCTACAGTGTGTATTCCTACGCATTCCTCGGCGGAGCTCACGGCAACTATGCGACAACCTATGTCAACTACGACGTGGAGAAGGGTCAGGTGCTGACCGTGGGACGCGTGTTTGCCGACGTGCAGGGGTTGAAGACTGCAATCATGCGCGAGCTTCAGCTGAAGCCGGAGTATGCCGGAAGTCTGCTTGTCGACAAGGTGCCTACTGTGGGCAACTTCTACATTGAAGGGGCGTTGATCACGTTCTTCTACAACCCGTATGACGTTGCATGCTATGCTGCCGGCGACATCAGAGTGGCGCTGCCTATCCATGAGGTGCGCGAATTTATGAGCGACTATGGCAAATCTCTCTTCCCCGAGGAAGACTGACGTGATTTTTGAATAAAGAAATGCCGGAGGCGCATCGCTTGTTGGGTGATGCGCCTCCGGTTTGTCATGTGTGGCCTACGCTATTTCTTCAACCTCACTTCGTAGAGGTCGTTGCGGCGGTCTCTGAGATTCTTCACGCTTCCGTAGGTGTGGAGGTGGTTGAGCCGGTCGAGGTCTACGTCGCTGACAAGAATCATCTCGGTGTTTGGCGTAGCCTCTGCACGTGTGCCGTCGGTGGGGAATTCAAAGTCGCAAGGCGTGAACACGCCCGACTGTGCATACTGGATATCCATATTGTGGACTCTCGGAAGGTTGCCCACGCTGCCGGCAATCACTACGTAGCACTCGTTTTCGATGGCTCGCGCATGTGCGCATACCTTTACGCGTGAATATGCGTTCTGAGTGTCGGTGAGAAATGGCACGAAGAGAATCTGCATTCCCTCGTCGGCCATCAGACGCGACAGCTCGGGAAACTCGACGTCGTAGCAAATCAGGATGCCGATGCGCGCGCAGTCGGTTTCAAACGTCTGAATCTTGCTGCCTCCGCACAAGCCCCAGCTCTTTATCTCGTCGGGGGTGACATGAATCTTCTCATACGACTCATACGAGCCGTCGCGGCGGCACAGGAAGCCCACGTTGTACAGGCGTCCGTCTTCTTTCACCTGAGGCATCGAGCCGGTGATGATGTTGATGTTGTAGCTGATGGCAAGTTTCACGAAGCGGTCGCGGATTTCGGTGGTGTACTGCGCCAGTCCGCGGATTGCCTCCGCCTCGCTGTCGTCGTTGAACCGCGCCATCAGCGGAGCGTTGAAGTATTCAGGAAACAACACAAAGTCGCTTTGATAGCCCGACACCGCGTCGACGAAAAACTCCACCTGTTCGAAAAGGTCGTCGATAGTGCGGTATGAGCGCATCTGCCATTGCACCAGTCCCACGCGCACGGTGGTCTTCTTGCTCACCACATCCTGCGACGGCGCCTGATAGTAGATATTGTCCCATTGCAACAGGCAGGCATAGTGTTTCGACTCCTCGTCGTTGGGCAGATAGTTGCGCATCACCTTGCGCACGTGGAAATCGTTGCTCAGCTGGAACGTCAGCACAGGGTCGAAAATCTCTTTCTGACGCACCTTCGTGATATATTCCTTCGGGCGCAGCTTGTCGGCATACTTATGATAGTTCGGTATGCGTCCGCCAAACATGATGGCTTTCAGGTTCAGCGACTCGCACAAGTCCTTGCGGTATTCATACATACGGCGGGCGAGGCGCAGTCCGCGGTATTGCGGATGGATAAACACCTCTATGCCATAGAGAATATTGCCGTTGGGATTGTGGGTGCTGAATGTCTCGTTGCCCGTCACCTGTGCATAAGTGTGGTCGTTTTTAACAAGGTTGTAGTCGACAATCAGCGACAGGGCGCAGCCCACAATTTTGTCGTCGACAACCGTTACAATCTGACCCTCCGGAAAAATGTCGATCAATTTCTGTATTTGTCCACGGGTCCAAAACACATCGCTGCCGTCGGCGTATACGCGCGTGAACGACTGCGACAGCTGTTCGTAATCCTCCATTTGAAGATTGCGAATCAACACTTTATTGATTTTAATAGAATCTTCCATAGCGTGGCGAAATTACAGCGAAAATAAGACCTAAACAAGATTTTCGGCAAAAAAAATAGCACCATACATTTGCAATTTCCGCAACTTAGATGTATCTTTGCACTCGCTTCAGGCAATAAAGCCGCAGCAGGTCCTATAGCTCAGTTGGTTAGAGCATCTGACTCATAATCAGGGGGTCCTTGGTTCAAGCCCAAGTGGGACCACACAACAGAAGGTAGTTAGCTTCGCTGACTACCTTTTTTATCCACATTCCCGCATGCCCGGCAGGACTTGGGTTCGGTAGCAAAATCCAATTGAAATGTTAAAAATCAACGGCAACGCTACGCGATGATAGTCTACCAACGTTGCCATTGCCTCATTGCGCAAAGTTCGAGGCATTCCGCCGTTATAACATCGGACATCAATTCGTTGATTATCCGATAAATTTCCAGACTTTAAATTGCTGATCTATTTTTTGCTTCACATCGACGTCTTTCTCACCGTTTTGAGATTTCTTGCGGGAATCACATTGAAAATCTGCGAATTTCAAGTCCGCTTTACCGATTATTATTTCCAGAAATCCGATTATCCAATGAAAATTCGTAACTTTGCATTTAGACTTCCACGCTTTGTGCCGTTAAGAGTAACGGCGGCTGGGAGGTCTTACATAGGAAAGCGTACATCAACGCTTATTCTTGGCTTTCAGAAAATTTGGCCATTTTCAGAATCACAGTCAAGGATAGTGCAGCGGTGGACGCCACGGGTATGTTTATACCTATCCGGCTCATTTCAAGTCTTTACACTTGGAATGAGTTTGAGGTATTCTCATATACGGCGTGGAGTCTTCGTTGCTCAATCCACTGTGATGGGCCAGGCCAAATGCCTCTGAAAGCGGAGTGAGCAACACAAGGCTCCCGCTTTTCTTTTTATAAACTCTATGCCATTCGGAGCTTGTGGCATCACTTATGGCCGATGGCAAACGAAAACCTCCGAACAGCGCAAGCCGGAAAAAATGATGAGTTTTACACCCAATATCATGATATTGAGGTAGAAATGAACGCTTACCTTGAATACAATCCCGATGTGTTCAGAGGCAAGACAATACTATTGCCATGCGACGATCCCGAATGGAGCAACTTTACAAAATATTTTGCAGCCAAGTTTGATGTCCTTGGCTTGAAAAAACTGATTTCGACAAGCTATGCCCCTGAAAGCAAAAAAATGTTTTTGGGCGGCGTATTCTCCGAATACGAACAATCATCACCGCAATTCAACGCTAACAAATCAAAGACGAATGGCAAAATTTTCATTCTTGATAGCGATATTACAGGCGATGGCCATATTAACATCGACGACCTACAGTGGGATTATCTTGATGGCGACGGCGATTTTAAGAGCGATGAAGTCACAGCCTTGCGCGACGAGGCCGACATTATCATTACCAATCCGCCGTTCTCTCTTTTCCGCGATTTTCTCGCATGGATAACCGAAGCCGACAAGCAGTTTATCATCATCGGCAATATAAATGCCATAACCTATAAAGAAACCTTTCCTTTGATTATGACGGATAAGATGTGGATGGGTTCTACAATCCACAGCGGCGACCGTGAGTTTGAAGTACCACAAGAATACCCTTTAAACGCTGCCGGTTGGCGTATAGACGAATCTGGCCGTAAATTTATCCGTGTCAAAGGAGTGCGTTGGTTTACCAATATCGACCACGGACGACGGCATGAGCCACTTGCGCTAATGTCGATGGCCGACAATCTGCGTTTCAGTCGTCATAAGGAACTGAGAGGCAAAACTGCTTACGACCGCTACGACAATTACGACGCTATCGAGGTGCCTTTTACCGACGCAATCCCTGCCGACTACGACGGTGTGATGGGTGTGCCTATTTCTTGGCTTGACAAATATTGCCCCGAACAATTTGAAATTGTAGGTCTTACTTCTGGGCGTGATGAATTTATAGCACGTCCGACCAAAAGATATATTAACCCCCTGCAAGTTAACAAGGACGGTTCTTTTAGTAATGGCAGTAAGGCAAACACACGTTCTACCATTCTTTTGAAAGAAATCCCCAACGACATATATTACACGGCTGATAATGCAGATGGCCCTCTCCAAATCGTTTACGCACGAATTTTAATCCGAAAGAAACAATGATACCAACACTTCATACAGACTGGACTGTGGGCGACCTTTGCCAGGGGTTCGTCTACAACGAATACGAGGGCAAAGGTTTGTTTGGCCTCGATGGTAAACTCACCATACAGCCCGAATACCAACGCCATTACATCTACAACGACGGCAAGAAAGATGTGGCTGTTATCGACTCCCTGCTCAAAGGTTATCCACTCGGACTTATCTACTTCAATCAGACTCCTTCGGGACAGCTTGAGGTATTGGACGGACAACAGCGCATCACATCTTTCGGACGCTTCGTAACCGACAAATTCGCTATACTTCATAACGGACGCGAAACCTATTTTTCAGGGCTCGATGATGTGCTGAAAGAGAAAATTCTGAAATCACGCCTCGTGGTATTCGTATGTAAGGGCACAGAGCCGGAGATTAAAGAGTGGTTTGAGACCATCAATATCGTTGGCGTGCCACTCAATTCCCAAGAACGGCGCAATGCGGTGCATAGCGGCCCGTTTGTCACGGCGGCAAAAGCCGTATTCAGCAACTCGCAGAATGCCGCAATACAGAAATGGAGTCACTACGTCAGGGGCGACGTAAAGCGTCAGCAATACCTTGAATGCGCCCTCGACTGGATAAGCCGCGCCAAAGGCAAGACCATCGACGCCTATATGAGCCAACACCGCTTCGACACCTCAATATCCGAACTTGAAAACTACTTTAACTCTGTCATTGACTGGGTTTCGGGATTGTTTGACACCACCGAGAGCATGGCGGGTCTTGAATGGGGGAGACTTTATGAACTTTACCACACAACGCCATACGACCGCGCCGTCCTCAATGCCCACGTCGCCGAACTGCTGCAAGATGAATCCATAGGCAAACGCGCCAATATCTACGAGTATCTGCTTGGCGGCGAACAGCATCCCGAACTTTTAGAGGTACGCATCTTTGAGGAATCAACCAAAAAGACCGTGTATAACCGCCAAACCGAACAGGCGCGGGCCAACGGAACGTCGAATTGCCCACTTTGTGCCATTGGCACGGGAAACAACCGCACACGGATTTACAAACTATCCGAAATGGATGCCGACCACGTTACCGCCTGGAGCAAAGGCGGAGCGACGTCAATCGACAACTGCCAAATGCTCTGCAAAACGCACAACCGCGCCAAAGGCAACAAGTAGCACACTTATTCCACTTTTCCGGAAACAAAGACATAAATTAGGGCTGACACCTCGCAAGTCAGCCCTAATTTATGTCGCTTATAAACGTTTTATCGGACAAAATAATCAACCTTCCCTCGTAGTTTTATTGCGCAGTGCCGAAAATGCCTTTGTTGTATTTGTTTTGCGAAATGCACAACGAACATTCATTTTCGGCGAGTTACAGCAATTTATGGTATGATAAAGCTGTCGGGATTGCTTGGTTTTAGGAACATTGCGTAGTATATCGGCATGTAGACCACCTTTCCGCTTCGTTCCACCTTGCTGTCGTTTGAGAATAGTATTGCTTTTTTGATGTGATAATCCTCATTTTCAACAAACTTGTCTAACGCCCGGTGCTGCCTGAAGTCTTTTCCTGACTTCACTTCGATTGGCATTGCGCTGAGCGCGTCATAGTCATCTACGAGAAAATCGACTTCACCTTTTGTTTTATTGTCGTAATAACGCAAAGAGTAGCCGTGTGCGCTTAACTCTTGGGCAATTACCGTTTCGTATACAGCGCCAAGATTAACATTGCTTTCCGCTCCGATTACAGCATTGACATTATAGCGATATAAGATGTTTGTCAGAAGTCCGACATCGTTCAAGTATAACTTTATCAATGTTTTTTGAACCGACTCTTTAAGAGGAAATTTTGGATTTGAAACGGCAAGAACCTCCAATGATATTCCGGAACTTATCAGGTACTCCAATTCTGCCTCGTAGTCAGCGCTTCTTTTTCCTTTTTTGTTCTCTATCTCACTATAATAAAGTCGCTTCTTTTTGTTTTCCATATTAGATGGAATCATCTCATAAATTCGCTTTATTTTTAATGAGTTTTCATTGTCATATTGAGAGGCGTCTCCTTTGTATAATTCATAAATTTCATCGTGAACGGCACGAACGGCAACAATATTGCTTGTTTCAATAAAAGTATTTACAGCATCGGGCAGCCCCCCGATAAGAAGATATCTCTTGAATAAGTCGATAAATTTATTGTGGATGGCTTCTTCTATCGACTTCTCTTTGGCAAATTGCTCCCGCGCGTAGGCTATTGTTTCTTCTCCGACGCCATTTGCCCACAAAAACTCTTCAAAATCAAGCGGATGCATTTTCTTTTTGATAATACGCCCGCCCGGATTTGAAAGTGTCTTGTTAAGAGTTACGCCGAGAAGCGAACCGCTTGCGATATATGTAAAGCGGTCCTCGTCTTTCAAGAACTTAAGCAGAGTGAGAAGTTCAGGATACGCTTGTATCTCATCAAGAAAGACAAGCGTATTTTCTTTTGAACCCATTTTGCCTCCTGCATAAGCACTTAGTCTGAGATAAAAATCTTTTGAGTTAGAGACTCCTTCAAATAATTTGTCACCATTTTTGTCTTCCAGAAAATTAATCTCAATATAATTTTTGAAGAATTTCTGTCCTTCATATCTGATAATGAAAGATTTTCCTATCTGTCTTGCTCCATCAAGCAGCAACACTTTATTTGATTCTGAACGATAGTAATCGCATATCTCTTTTTGTATTTTTCTACGCAGCATAACACTTATTCCATTTTAAACACGGCGTAAAAGTACATTTATTCCATTTAAAAAACAAGAAAAAACTACACTTATTCCATTTTCAACGCCCTCAAAAAATACACTTATTCCACTTTTCCGGAAACAAAGACATAAATTAGGGCTGACACCTCGCAAGAAGTGTCAGCCCTTTGGTGTAGCTTATAGAAGCAATTATAAATTACTTTTTCAAGAACTTGCCTCTGACTTTCGTGCCGTCGGCAAATGTAGCTGAGTAGATATACATTCCGTTCTGGAGAGAGGCAACGCTCACTGCGTCGGTGTCGCTCTCTGCCACTTTCGCGCCGCTGAGTGTGTAAACCTCAACCGACACTACACCCTTGTCTGATTTCACATTTATCACGTCGGTGGCAGGGTTGGGATAAACTACCAGCTCACCGCCGGTCACTGACGCAACGCGGCTCTGTGGCTTGAACTCAGTCACCGAGATGCTTTTGCCAGTATCGCTGTTCAGACGGAAATAGTGCTTGCCGTAGCCCACTTCGCTGATGTCGGCAGTCTGCGCTGTGCCGTTGTTGAAGATTATGCTGATTTCAGGATACTGTGTTCCGAAATTGTGGTAATACATTGTCTTGCCGTCAACGGTTGCTGTCTCTGTCATGGCATCGCCTGGCCAAGCGATGGTTATCTGCTCTGAAACCCACGCGTAGATGTTGATGCTATTCCACGACTCCGGCTTCTCAACGTAGATTTCAACAGGCTCTATCGATGTGATATAGTTTGCCTCCTTGACGCCCGACACGACTTTGCCGTCGGCCACCACCACTGCCTTGAGTTTGGTGTTGGTAGAGATGTCAAGTGTTGTGCCAGGAGCCGCATGTGTGCCGTTGGTGAGCGAAGGGATTGAGCCGTCGGTAGTGTAGACAACCTCAGGATTGTTGAAATCCTTTGCGTTTGCCACGTCCATTGTCACCTTGACGCCGCCGACATAAGTGCCGCCGTCGGGCGAGAATGACAGTTGAGCCACCTGGCTTTCAAGATTCTTGATAGCCACCTTTGTCCAGATGGAGTAGAGTGCGTTGCCAGCCACCTTGTCCGCAGTAGAATAGCCTTTCGATGAAGGATCGTAGGAGCCACGACCAATCTTGATGAGCAGCTTGCCGTTATTGCCTGTCACCTCAGCCACATAGCGGTTATTGGTTGTCTCAAGCACATTGACAGTGCATTGGTTTGTCAAGCCGACCGACTTGCGGATGGCGATGAGTTTCTTGATGGCGTCCTTTTTGTCGAGCCAGTGCTTGTAGAACACGCACGGAGTTCCCGGTGAGCAGAGCATGAAGGCATTGGCAGCCTCAACGTCGCCGGTAAACATTTTGTCCGACTCCTTGTAAGTGTCGTGGTTGTCGACGAAAGTGACAGCATAACGCTGGTAAGTGTCCATGTGGATAATTCCGGCAGGCTGGTTGAGCGAGCCGTTGCGCTTCCACACGAGTTTTGAGAAGTTCATTCCCGGGAAAGCGGCGTTGAGCGCCCACTTGAACTCAAAGTCGAAGGCTGCCGATGTGCGGCCCGTACGGTCAATCCACGATGTTGTCTTGTCGTAGTTGTCCCAGTACTCACCCACGCTGTATGATGCTTTTGCCGATTCGTTGTAGATTTTGGTATACTCAGCGCCGTAGCCCTTCACCATGTCATAGCGCCAACCCGTGAAGCCGAGGTCGTTCTTCAGAAAGTCGAGATAAGCCTTCACCGCCTCCTGCACTGCAGGATTTGTGTGGTCAAGGTCGCGGCAGCCGTCAAAGTTGTCGCCGGTGTCGTATGCGCCGGTAGGCTGCGGCATACCAGTCTGGTTGGCAAGCTCGTCGTTCTTGCAGATGGCGTCAAGACCGAGTTTGTAAGTTTTTCCATTGTAAGTCTCTGCAGGGAAGTCATACCAGTTGGTGGCGCCGTTGCGGTGGTTGACCACCACGTCTTCGATAATGCCGGTGCCGAACTGCTTGAATGTGGAAATCATCGAGCGCAGCTCCGCCTCGTTGCCAAACGAAGAATTAAAGTTGCTGAACCAGTAGACAGGGTCGTAGCCCATCGACGGATTTGCCGACGATTTGCCTGCGTTAGGCACCCAGATCAAATTGAAATAAGACGACAGTTCAGCGGCATTTGCCTTAAGCACAGTCCATTTAGAGTCCTTGTAAGAGTCCCAATAAAAGCCCTGCAGCATCACGCCGTCGTAATTTGCAGGCCAGGCATATTCGCCCTCAGCCTTTGCATTGGGCGCGCAGAGCAACAACAGCGCCAGCAAAGGAAGCATAATCCTTGAAAATGCTGATTTTCTCATAGAATAATAGGTCAGTTGTTTTATAAGTGGTTAAATAGTTCGCAAATATATCAATTAAATCAATACGCAGCCAACAATTGGCCACTTTTATTTTTAATTAGGATAAAATAATGGCTTATTGGTTCAAAAAACGTGTCTGTTTCGGCTTCCTCACAACACTCTTTGCCCATCTGCTTTCACAATTCAGTGGAAATGACTAATTTTGACCCCGAAAATTTATTTATCAACAATGAAGAGAATATTTTTATTGGCGGCAGGTTTGCTCGTAGCCACAAGCGGACTGCTCGCCGAGACTAAAGAGAAGGTCGCATTCGGCGACTTTGAGCATTGGGTCACAAGAACCATCAAAGAGTCCGCAATCATCGGCGGAAAATCCAAGACATTATACGAAATCGGCCCGACACAGACAATCCACGGCAACAAGGCTTACAGAAACCTCGGAGGCTCGCCTTGGGCTACGTCAAACGTGTATGCCAAAGTGGCTGGCGTAGTGAAGGGCAGCAACGCCGTGTTCCCAGCGCAGCGCGCTGCCGGAAACAAATGCGTGAAGCTTTCCACAATCATGGAGAAGGTGAAGGCACTCGGTGTGGTGAATATGGACGTATTGGTTTCGGGAAGCATCTACTTCGGCACAATGGTGGAGCCGGTGAGCAGCACCAAAAATCCATACAGCAAACTGGACATGAACGTAAGGTTCACAAAACGCCCTAAATATCTGACCTACGACTACAAAGTGGAGATTCCAGCCAATGCCCAGATGATATATTCAAGCGGTTTCGGAAAGAAGAAAGTTCTCAAAAAGCAGAATGCATGCGAGGTATTCGTGTTGCTGCAACGCCGATGGGAGGACGCCAACGGCAACATCTACGCAAAGCGCGTGGGAACAGGTCGCGAACGCTACACGAGAAGCACCGGATGGGTCAACGGACACCGCCTGCGCATCTACTACGGAAACATCGTCGGACAGCCTTACTATAAAAGCTACATGAACCTTGTCGACAGCAGCCGTCCATACTATGCGCGCAACAGCAAGGGCAAAATCGTGCCTATCCATGAGGTTGGTTGGGACAGCCCGTTGGCAACACCAACCCACATCATCATGATGTTCTCTGCCGGCTGCGGCACGGCTTATGAGGGCACTGTCGGTCAGAATCTATACGTCGACAACGTGGCGTTTATCTACGACTAAACCGACTCGTTTATAAGCATAATGGGTGCATCCGCTAAGATGCGCCCATTTTTTTTGCACTTATTGCACTTCATTTAGAAAACCATAGAAAATTTCTGAGTAATTTTGCATCCAGTTTTAGGTTTGTAGGTATAAGTATGGCAAAATGCAATGAAATGACAAGCGGTGCCACGATGCCGCTCATTTTCAAATTCACTATGCCCTTGCTGCTCGGCAACCTGCTGCAGCAAACATATTCGCTGATTGATGCGGCTATTGTGGGCAAATTCTTGGGCATAAGCCCATTGGCAGCAGTCGGCGCCAGCAGTTCGGTGATCTTTCTGATTCTTGGCTTCTGCAACGGCTGTTGCTGCGGATTCGGCATTCCGGTGGCGCAGAAATTCGGAGCGCGCGACTATGAGTCAATGCGCCGCTACGTCTACAGCAGTCTGAAACTGACGGCATGGCTGTCGGTGTCGATAGCCGTGGTGACGAGCCTACTGTGCGCGGCCATCCTTCGATGGATGAGCACTCCCGAAAACATCTTTAGCGATGCCTATTGGTATCTGCTGATCACGTTTATCGGCGTGCCGGCAACGTTCTACTACAATCTGCTCTCAAGCATAATCCGCGCGCTCGGCGACAGCAAAACCCCGTTCTGGTTTCTGCTTTTCTCCACCATCCTCAACATCGTGCTCGACATTTTCTGCATCGTCACCCTCGGATGGGGAGTGGCCGGAGCCGCTATTGCCACGGTGTTCTCACAGGCGCTGTCGGCTGTGCTGTGCTACGTCTATATGATTCGTAAGTTCGACATCCTCCGTGCCTCGCGCGACGAACGGACAATGTCGCGGCGACACTGCTCAACACTGCTCAAAATCGGCGTGCCGATGGGTTTGCAGTTCTCAATCACAGCCATCGGCAGCATTATGCTGCAAAGCGCCAATAACGCCCTCGGCACCGACTGCGTGGCTGCCTTCACCGCCGCCATGCGCATCAAGATGTTTGCCATCTGTCCGTGCGAGAGTCTGGGCATCGCCATGGCCACGTTCACTGGTCAGAACTATGGAGCCGGGCGTCCGCAACGGGTGTGGATGGGCGTGAAATCGAGTATGGCGATGGTGATGGTCTACGTCGTGGCGGTAAGCACGACAATGCTGCTGTGGTCGGAGGAAATGTCGCTGATGTTTGTGTCGGCCTCCGACACGGCGATAATCCGCAACACGGCTTTGTTCCTGCATGTGTCGGCATATATGATGCCTCTGCTGGCTCTGTTGTGCGTGCTCCGCTACACCATCCAGGGCGCCGGATTCACCAACTTCGCAATGCTGTCGGGCGTGATGGAGATGGTGGCGCGCGGCATTGTCAGTCTGGTGTTTGTGCCTGATTTCGGCTACATTGCCGTGTGCTTCGGCGACTCTGTGGCGTGGTTTGCCGCCGACATCTTCTTGGTTCCGGCATTCATCTACGTCTACCGCCGCATCCGTCGCGACTGCACAATGCCGCAAACCGAAACAGCAAAAAGCTTCTGACAGACAAAAGGCACCGCAACAACCCGTCGCAGTGCCTTTCCCAACCTATATCACCTTGCTACAATACTATTTTCGTCACGCGATGTCCCGACGTTGTGGCAACGACAACGACGTATACTCCGCATAGCTGCCGCTGCCAACCGGCACTGGCTGCTGCGCCGTTACAATAGCAGAAACGGCGATAGCAGCTGTCAAAAGCAGATAATTTCTCATAGTCATGTTTAAAAAACTCCCGCCGCGTCACAACACGGCGGAAGCCATCCATATTATTTGCAATCAAAGAATTGCGTTACTTAACAATCTTTGCCGCCACCACTGTGCCGTCAGCCTTAACGGCTTTGACAACATAGACACCCGGCTGAACCGTTGCGATGCTCATTGTGTCTGTGCCTTCAGCGTGCGCCACAACTGCGCCGTTAAGGTTGAAAACAGTTGCCTCTACAGTGCCTTCCGGAAGAACAACCTCGTTGCCGGCTACGAAGATTGTGCCCTCGGCATCGATTGCTGCCACGCCAGATGTTGTGCCGTTTACGTCATAAACGTAAAGTTCCTGCAATTTTGTGCCATAGCCAGTAGAAGCCTTGGTTGAATACACTTTGATATATTTCGCTTCAATGCCTTTGCCTGCAAACCAATCGGTACGAGACTCCAGTCGTGCAGGTTTGTCATAAGTGCCGAACACGGTAAAGGTCTTGCCGTCGGTCGATGCCTCTACAGTGTAACAACAAGAGTTTGCGCCTTCCCAAGAAGCCTTGACAGCATCGATTTTAAACACCTTTTCCAATTCCACTACAATCCAGCAGTCGTAAGTATGGTCTTTTGAGCCAGCCGGCTCTGCAGCTCCCCACAGAGAGCCGGCAGCATCTACACCGTCGACAGCATTTTCCGGCTTTGAATCACCGGTCTGGTCGCCCTCTGAAACAGTCACCGGACGGTTCAACGCAAGGTTGTCGCCCTTTGGATTAACCACATTGACTGTCACCGTATTTGACTGCAATCCATTTTCCGCAGTATAATACACTTCATAATCACCTGCCTCTTCGGCTGTCAAGACATTGCCGTTCATCAAGCCATTGCTTACTGTCCATATTCCCTTATCGGCGCTGATGTCGTAATTCCCACCGAATTGATCCAAGCCTGTGAGTGTGAAAGTGTAGTCGCCAGGGGTGCCGCACTCCTTGTCGGCAGCAATCATAACACTTGTCAGCTCCGACTTCGAGTTTGAATAAACTTCAAGTTCATATAATTTTGTACCATATTGTGTCGCGGCACGAGTTGAGTGGAATTTCACATAACGGGCCTTTACAGCTTCCTCGCTTGTAAGCCAATCGTGACGATTTGTCATACCTATACCATTTGTCACAGTAAATGCAGGCACAGGGTCGGAGAACGTCACATTGTCGGTAGAGAAGGTGATAGTGTAATCTGCCGACGATGCTCCCTCAAAGGATGTATGGACGCAGTTCACATCATATACATCACCGAGGTCTACAACCAACACTGCATCATACACATGGTTTTCCACACCGCTCGGCTCGTCTGTAATCCAGAGGCTTCCAAGATTGCCGTCCACTGCATTTTCCGGGTTTTTAGAACCTTCGGTTGCAAAAACGATGTCTTTTTTCAAAGCCAGATTCGCACCTTCTGCCTTGACCTCTATTTTCAGCTCGTTAGACTCAATGTCGCCGATTTTCATCTTCACTGTATATGTGCCACGGCTCGTTACGGTAAGTTTGTTGTCGACAACAGATGCTCCTTCCGAAACAATCATCTGACGGGATGCGTTTTCCTCGGCTGTCAGAATATAGTCCATTTTATATTGGTCGAGGAATTTGTAGCCGAGCGTATAAGTGTCGGCGACAGAGCCTTCAAGTTTGTCTGCCATAATCTCTATCGATGAGAGTTTCGAGGCTTCCTCCGCCATGTCA
>ERZ773188.2167-NODE-2167-length-19691-cov-2.642290_pt1 | contig 19691 bp, 17 predicted proteins | sample MGYA00581011_ERZ773188 | MGnify/ENA primary metagenome ERZ773188 (study PRJEB29015, sample SAMEA2737798) | human gut metagenome | biome: human gut; feature: human-associated habitat; material: faeces | place: China | collected 2012 ...
CCAGATGTCCATCCTCGCAATACACGACACAGGAGTCCATACGACTTTCTTCTGCGAGCTTCCACTCTCCGTCTATTTTAAAATATTCTGGATACATGGATGTGCTGTGAAAATTCTCCGGCGCAACGCCATCCTTCTCCGCTGCTTCATACTTTACACTTGGTGCATTTACAAACATTTCCTGACTAAAATCCGGATGTCTGTACTCTGGCATTTCAAATTTGTTCATCATATTTCCTCCTTTGCTGTCGTTCCTCTTTGCAGTTATTTCTTTACATGAAGATCCATGCTTCCGGATCGGAAGCCTTCCAGATCCACTGTAATGTAATCATAGCCCAGATTTTTTAATTTCGCAACAATCTGCTCGCAATGCTCCAACAAATGAGGCATCTCGTTCACATCCACTTCAATTCTTGCAACATCATTATGAATGCGCAGACGCACATTGTAGAAACCCAGACTTCTGATAAATGCTTCTCCCTCGTCAACCTTTCTCATAGCCTCATACGAAATACGTGTTCCATACGGGAATCTGGTTGCAAGACATGGCATAGACGGCTTATTCGATACGGATACGCCAAGCTCTCCTGCCAGCCTCCTGACCTCTGCTTTCGTCATTCCTGCTTCCGCTAATGGACTGTGAATGCCAAGTTCACGAATTGCCCGAAGACCCGGGCGATATACATGCAGGTCGTCCTCATTAGTTCCTTCCATCATAACAGACACGCCAAGTTTCTCGCCCTCTTCTATCAGATTACGAAACAGATATTTCTTACAGCGATAGCAACGATCCACCGGATTATCCAGAATATCCGCACCTTTCAGTTCATCAATCTCAAGCACCCGGAATTCTGCTCCAATCTGCTCTGCTGTTACCCTCGCATCCTCTACTTCTCCCATCGGATGGAGCATCGTATGCATCATAATACCATATACCTGATGTCCAGTTTTCGCAGCTGCCTGCACCGCAAGCTTCAGGATCAGACTACTGTCTACTCCTCCCGAAAATGCGACCAACATATCTCCCTGTGCATATACAAGCATCTGTTCCTGTAGTTTTTGTTTCTTCTCTTCATACGTCATGTCACTTATCCTCCTGCCATCATTGTCTGTCATAGTGACCATATACTAATCCTGTTCTTTTTAAGTTTATTTCTCCACAGTATCCGCTGCCGCACTTGCTATGCGCCATGCCTTCTGAAATGACATATTATGCGTCTTACAAAGTTCTGACACACTGGCATATTCCGGATAAGCCCGAACCTCTTCTCCGATCCGACATACCTTAACCTGTACTTTTCCATATGGTGTATCTATCTGTCTGATTTCCCTCGGAAGTATTGTGCGCTCCATACGACACCTGCGCACGCCAATTGTCGTAGTGTTGCAGAACAATATATTCTGCAATTTATCAACATCCTGCTCCCGGCAGATTATATTAATCTGAACCGCCGGACGGTTCTTTTTCATATAAATAGGTGTATAATATACATCCCTTGCACCTGCAGCAAAAAGTTCATCCATCACAAAGCCAAGGACTTCTCCACTGCAATCGTCCAGATTGCTCTCGAGACGCCATATTGTATCTGCCGCTTCCGCACTTCCACTTTCCAGCAGCATTGCTCTCAATATACCGGTACCCTCATATTCTCTTTTTCCTGCACCCATTCCAATCTTTACAATACGACAGGCCTGCGGTAACTTGTCTGATGTACGTACTGCTGCCACAATCGCAGCTCCTGTCGGTGTCACCAGCTCTCCCTGCACACCTGTCGGCTTCAAAGTTAGTCCATGTGCCTGTGCGATATTAACTACCGCCGGAACCGGTACTGGAATAATGCCATGCTGACAGCGAATAGAGCCCTGACCTTCACACAGAAACGGTACAATCACTTCCGTGATATCCAGATTATCCAGACATACTGCCACTGCAAGAATATCTACAATAGAATCTACTGCTCCTACCTCATGGAAATGTACCTGATCTGCCGGTACGCCGTGTGCCTTTGATTCCGCTTCCGCAAGTATCTGGAAAATACGGACAGCAGTCTCCTTTGCACGTTCTGTCATATCTGCATGCTCAATAATATGTAAGATTTCATGAAGCCCTCGGTGCTCATGATGATGTCCATGATCGTGATGATGCTCGTGACTGTGGTCATGGTGGTGATGCTCGTGTGTGTGTACACTTCCATCCTCGTGTACATGCTCATGGTCATGTGTGTGCTGATGATCATGCCCATGCAGATACTCCATATCATGGTCATGGTTCTCATGTTCCGCATCCAATATCACATCAAAATCACAGACATCTAATCCTGACTTTACTTTTCTTGTAACTGCTATCTCAAATCCTCCCACCGGAAGGCTTGCAAGTGCTTTTCTTAATATCTGCTCGTCTGCCCCCAGATCCAGCAGTGCTGCAACCGTCATATCACCGCTGATGCCGGAATAGCATTCCAAATATAACTGTCTATTCATCCTGTCCACCTATAACCTTTATTTTACTGCAAGCCGGTTGATCTGTGTTGCCATATATCCGGCTCCATATCCGTTATCAATATTTACCACAGCAATTCCATTTGCACAGGAATTGATCATAGTAAGAAGCGCCGATAATCCGTGCATACTCGCACCATATCCAACCGAAGTCGGCACTGCGATCACCGGATTGCTCACAAGTCCGCCAACTACGCTTGCCAATGCGCCTTCCATGCCAGCCACTGCCACAACACAGTTCGCCTCCTGAACGGTATCAAGCTGCGCTAATAATCTATGCACACCGCTGACACCCACATCGTAAATCCGATCTACATTTGCACCAAAAAATTCTGCTGTCTGAGCTGCCTCTTCTGCTACCGGGATATCCGCAGTACCTGCACTGCAGATTGCGATTTTACCAATATGTTCCTTATCTTCTTTTTCGATTTTCAAAATATGAGAAATCGGATCATACACGACCTGCGGAAGCACCTGTTTTACAATCTCATACTGATGTTCACTTGCCCGTGTTCCGAATACTTCTCCATTTTCATCATACAATTTCTGATAAATGGATGCCAGAAATTCATCCGGCTTACCACTGCAATACACAACTTCCGGAAAGCCGGAGCGGATCTCCCTGTGCGAATCCAGCTTGGCATAGCCCATTTCTTCATACGGCTGCTTCCGCAAATGCTTCTCCGCTTCCTCTATCTCTATTGTTCCATTTTTCACCTGTTCAAGTAAATCTTTCACATTCATTTGTAATTTCCTGCCTTCCGTTTATCTTATCATATTTCGTTTTCACATTGAACCTCAAGAAAATGCTTCTTTCGTCTGTTAAATATTTTCGATCCCTTGAAAACGCATATTTGTACGGAATTTTCCCGGCGTGATATGACGAATCATGATAAAATTACGGGACAATGTTTTTTCCGTATTGTATCCAACTTCCAATGCAATATCTAAAATAGTTTTATCCGTTGTCAGGAGCAACTCCGACGCTTTGTTTACCCGGATATAATTCAAATATCCATGAAAGGTCATTTCTACCTGATACAGCAAAATACGATTCAGATTCTTCATTGTCACACCAAATTTTCTGCTCAGATCACTGCCTTTCAAATCTTCTGCATAATGTCTGTAAATATATGCCACAATCTCATAATATACTTTTCGATCACTGATACGACACTGATCTCCAATCCTCTGATAGGTTTTTCTATATTCGCTGACCTTCATGCCAGTTCTTGCCTTGAATACTTTGCTGATATGTGCACCGTCTACAAATCCCAGTATCTCTGCCAGTTCTTCCAGCGTAAGATCCGTATATAGTAGGTAATTCATTGTTCGTCCGATCCTCATCTCATTTATCAGATCAAAGAATGATAATCCCGTCGTCTTTTTAATATAAGTTCCGATTGCGGATTCGCTCATATAGAATTTATGTGAAAGCTGTTCCAATGTTATCCGTTCATTAAGATGTGAATACAGATACAGAAAAATTTCACTGGCATCAATCGTCTCCCACTTCTTTTTCGTTTTTTTCTCATAGCGCATCAGCACAAGCATAATCTCAACCAACTTATTTGTAATAAACAAGTTCCTTAATGCTCTGTCTTCTTCGTTCTCCTCTACTTCGTCTGCTGTATACATCTCATGCACTTCATCTTCTAACTGCATAAACAGTATCTGCATCTGCTGATATGCCCTGTCATGTAGCTCTATCATCGGATGTGCTGTAATTCTGTGCAATATCGACATCTCTATACTCCCGGGATTATAAAATGTCTTAATAATCTCATTAACATTATCGTAATAATATACAACCAGATAGAACGTAATCGGCTTCTTTACCTCAATCACTTCTGTAATCTGCCACGGCAAAATGCCTACACAGCAGCCTTTTTTTAAACAGTATTCTTTATTATTAATCAAGACTACTGCTTCCCCTTCATTGATTAACCATATACGAGCCATAGAATGCAGAATCGGCGATGTCGGAGTTGAGATGGTCTCTGTCTCAAAGCTGCATATCATCGGCTCTGAAGTATTTCTGTCACAAAAATTCTGTATCGTAATTAAATCCGACATTCTCCCATATCCTCCTTTAATCTATGTCATATGTTCTAATTATATGACATCAAAATAATCTAACCGGACATTTTTCTTCTGTTCTTCTGTATTTTAATCTTATTGATAGCAAATAAGAGACAACGACGTTATCTCTTTTATATCATATTGGAGCAGAGAAAGCCCTAAAAACAATTTCCTACTTATAACTGTTTTCAGAGCTTTCTGCTTTTTATATGAAACTATTTCATAAATTGATCGATAGCTTTATTTAACTGTTCGATTGCTTCCATATCATGCTCTTTAACTGCTTCTACAATGCAGTGATTCATATGGTTCTTTAACACTACCTTACCTGTATTATTAATTGCAGAACGCACTGCTGCAAGCTGAATAAGGACCTCACTGCAATCTGCATCTCTTTCCACCATACGTTTCACAGCTTCCAGATGACCGATAGCTTTGGCAAGACGGTTCACAACTGCTTTCTTTTCTTTCTCACTGTGCACATGATGATGTCCATGTTCTCCATGTCCATGCTCGTGGCTATGCTCCCCATCATGATCGTGCGGATGATCATGCGAGTGTTCGTGACTGTGCTCGTGTGCAATTCCCAGCTCATGCAATTCTTCATGCGTATATTTCTTTTTTGTCTGTGCATTCTCTGTATTCATATCAACCACTCTTTTCTGTATTACTCTTATCCTGCAATGTTCAGGATCTCTCGAAGCTTCTTCAATACCGCATCGTCTTTCATTTCTCCGATTACCTGCGAAGCCGTCTCCTTTAATCTTGTGCTCGCCGCTGCAACAGCATAACTATGCGCTGCATTTTGGAGCATCGGAATGTCATTATCTGCATTACCGAATGCTACTGTATCTTCTCTGCCAATACCATAATGCCCCTGCATAATAGACAACGCTTTTCCTTTGTTACAGCCTTTTGCCATAAAGTCCAGAAAACACTCTCCCGCCATACATACTTCCATGACGTCTGACCATTTTTCCTGCATGCACCGTTCCACAGCCGGATCAATTCCTTCCTCTCGCCATACCGATATCTTACAGATATCTTTTATGCCACGCATATCATCCGTATATTCTCCTACATACGGATACGTCTTCATATGTTCAAAATACTTTTCATGACCATATTCGAAATAAGCAATGTCTGGCTTACACGCCATAATAGAATAGCCTTCCAGCTCATGTATGTCATCAATCAATTCTGTATATAGCTCATATGGTAATTTCATCGATGTCTGATATTGACTGCTCCAGATATCTGTACCATTATCTGCCAGGATAAAAATCTCATCTAACACAGGTTCAAACAGCTTCCTTACACAAGGCTTCTGTCTTCCGCTTGCCACGCCAAAGATAATGCCTCTTTTTCTACATTCACGAATTATATCATAATATTCCGGATTGATCTCACTTCCCGCTTCCGGCACTAATGTATCATCCACATCTGTAACAATCAGTTTTACCATTTTTCTTCTCCTTTTCGATTTATCCATGTAATAGTTTAATTGATACCAGTCTTCAATGCAAGAGCATAATCTGCACACTTGATTCTGTTGCTGCAAAAGACTATACTAAAAGATACCGACAATTCACATTGTCACATATATAAGTCATTTATAAGAGAGGTATACTAATGAAAATAATGATTGCATCTGACATTCACGGAAGTGCTTATTATCTGGAACAGCTTCTTAATCGTTATGATGAAGAGAATCCGGATAAACTCCTTCTTCTTGGAGACATTCTTTACCATGGTCCGCGCAATGATCTGCCAAAGGGTTACGCCCCAAAGGACGTCATCCTTCTGCTGAATACACACAAAGAAGAGATTCTCTGTGTGCGTGGCAACTGCGATACCGAAGTTGACCAGATGGTTCTGGATTTTCCAATCCTTGCAGACTACTGCATTTTATATGAAAAAGGACACATGATCTTTGCCACCCATGGTCATCATTATAATATGGAGACTCCTCCAATGCTGAAAAAAGGTGATATTCTGCTCCATGGGCACACGCATGTACCTGTATCCGAAGAATTTGACGAACGCATTTATCTAAATCCTGGTTCTGTATCCATTCCCAAAAATGGAAGTGCACACAGCTACATGATGTTGGAAGACGGTCTGTTCACCTGGAAAGACCTGGATGGAAACAGCTATAAGACATATCGAATGGAGTCATAATCATGAATCGTAATAAAAATGCATTTTTCAACGGTGTGCGTGATGGTATTCCGATTGCTCTTGGATATTTTGCAGTAGCTTTTTCACTTGGTATTGTTGCCAGACGTGCCGGATTAAGTCCGATTCAGGGATTTCTCTCCAGTCTTCTTAATCATGCTTCTGCTGGCGAATACGCAGAATTTACTGTAATCATGGCAAATGCTCCTTATGTGGAAATGGCTTTTGTCATTCTGATTACCAATATCCGTTACCTGCTAATGAGCTGTGCACTGAGTCAAAAATTCAACGCCAACACACCTTTGCTTCACCGTTTTATGGTAGGCTTCGGTATAACAGACGAAATCTTTGGCATTTCCATTTCACGTGCAGGTAATCTGAATCCCTGGTATTCCTACGGAGCTATATTCATTGCTCTGCCGGCATGGTCAGTTGGAACCGCGCTTGGAATTGTTGCCGGTAATATCCTTCCGGTTTCTATTGTCAGCGCACTAAGTGTAGCACTGTATGGCATGTTCTTAGCGATCATCATTCCACCTTCCAAAAAGGACAAGGTTGTTGGTGGTATCGTTATTGCAGGTTTCCTGATCAGCTATATCGTATCGAAGATTCCGCAGCTGAACAATGTATCTGACAGTATGAAAATAAGTGTAATCACAATCATCATATCCGGACTTGCAGCATTCTTCTTCCCTATACCTAAAGAAAATGAGCCCGCCGATACTGATATTACGCAGGAGGAAGCATAGACCATGACACACAATATTTATTTATACATACTCGTAGCGGCACTGGTGTCTACGTTGATCCGGGTAATTCCGCTCACACTAATAAAAGGAAAGATACAGAATCCATTTCTCCGCTCTTTCCTCTACTATGTACCATACGCAACACTGGCTGTTATGACATTTCCAGCCATTATTACCGCACCACAGCTTCCGATTGCCGGCATTCTCGCACTGATTGTAGGTGTAGTGGCAGCCTGGCACGGTATGAATATGATGGGGATTGCAGCGCTTTGTTGTGTCGTCGTATTCTTTATCGAAAATGTAGCTGTGAATTTCTTTTAACTGACCAGCGATTTTTCTTCTTTATCTTTTGATCAGAACAACTGCTACGTCATTTACATTTGTACCTGTAGCTCCGGTCTTAATAAGCCCATCCACACATTCCAATGCGTGGTAAGCATCATTTGACCGGAGCTTTTCATATACAAAAAACCTGTAAAAGCTTACGCTTCTACAGGTCTATAACTCCCCGAGTTGGGCTCGAACCAACAACCCCACGGTTAACAGCCGTGTGCTCTACCATTGAGCTATCGAGGAATACGTGATTCATATCACTCGTTTAATATAACCCCTTGCGTGAAAAAATGCAAGGGGTTTTTGCAAATTTTTTTAATTTTTTCTACAATTGTTGTTTTTATATTCGAACTGTGTTTTATAACGGACGGTCAATGATTCAGTCAGCTATCAATTCCAGGAATTTTTCATGAATCCGATTATCCGCATCCAGTTCCGGGTGAAATGACAAGCCGATCTGCGCACCGTACTGCACTGCCACAATTCTGTCATCTACATGGGCGAGCACCTGAACCTGCTCGTCTGCTGTCTCAATATAAGGTGCTCTGATAAATGTCATCGGCACTTCTCCGATGCCTTTCACTTCTGCATCTGTATGAAAGCTTTCCCTGTACGGTACTCTCACCTCCCGGAAGTACCAGGCCAGTTTTTTCATTGCAAGGTCATCTCGCATAGCTGGTTATTGCACAAAAAAAGAATGCTTCGAAAATTCAAAGCATTCCTTAAACTTTTCCAGACTATCTGAGCATTAGAGATCATTAGTTTTTGTCTCCATTATACTCAATAGCATATTTTACAGCTTCATGGATGTCGCCAGCTTCAGCACCGGATTATACTCATAAATCGTTTTAAGAAATTCATTTTCCTGAATCATTGCAATCATGCTTTTTCCGATTCCGGTTGTGTACAACATTGTGATCACAAGAAATACCAGCCACACGATTATCAGTACCATCAGCATACCAAGCACACCTCCTGCCAGGCGATTCACCAGACCGACTACCGGAAGCTCCGACACCACATTCAGCGAGAAAATAATCGCCCGAAGTATGATTGAAACAACTATAAATGTCAGCAAAAATGCTGCTACATTGATGATCAGTTTTGCCATATAAGCAGACACATAACTCACAAATCCGGTCACACCAAGCTTATCGTAGATCTCACTGTTGTTGTTCGTCAGAAGCAGATTCTTAAATACTGATGGTATGTCAGCATTCTCGATTGCCGAGATCTGCATATCTCGTGGAATTTCGATGTTTTCCGGTGACTCAGTCCCATTATCTGCACTCTGCTGATTAATGCCATCCAGAATATTCCGCGAAATTCCCATTTCTGCCAGATCATTCTTGCTGATACTACCGTTCGCAATATCTTCTACGGTAATGCCAAGTTCATTTAGTCTGTCTTCGTCCACGCCCGCTGCTTTCAGCGCACTCCGAATCTGGTCTTCTTTGTTCGTTCCGCCTTCTTCGCTGTCTCCCATGACCATCCCGGCAATTGTAGACTCTATCTTTGTCTCCAGAACATCCTGTGCAGGTGTCATCTTTGTAATTCCTTTACTCACATACGGTGTCAAAAAGAAGACTAGCACAAATGTCACGATTGTTGCCAGAAGTGATACTGTGATTTTAATCGCCCCTCTTGCAATACCTATGATCAGACCAAGCAAAAAAGCTCCTGCCACAACGGCCACTAACCAGTTATCCATATATTTCTCCTTACTTTACAAACCGGACAACTTCCATCCCATTTGCACTCATCACTATATATTTGTTCACTCCGAATGTAGGGAATATCTCCAGAATAACATCATCCACTTCACCCTGATATTTATGAATGCCGTTACGAGTATAAACACTACATTTTTTACCATCGTACATCAACACCTGACTGCCACTGATCTTCACATTGGCATAGTCACCGGTAAAGTCTTCCGACAGGATCTTTTTGCCCGATTTATTATACAGGCACAGTTCGTATCCGCCTTTTCCTTCATTTTTTAAAACCAGACCGATATATTTGTCACTGTGAAATGCACTCTTGATCTTTTTATTTATTGTAATATTCTTGGAAAGCTTCGGCTTCTCTGCACCTTTGTAAATAAGCAGACTGTTATCTGTCACTACTGCTGATGTATCCGCATCCATATAATATGCTGATGCAGCCACAACTCCAGGATACTCGTCTGATGTCACTTCATAATCCTGACTCTTCTCCTTGGTTCCATCAAAGCTATAATATACTACTTTGGTCAGAATCTGACCTTTCTGTACACTGAGATAGGATACCAGAAGCATCTTGCCGTCCTCCGACAGACTGACATCCATTGGATATCCCGTACCAGAGAGAGATGTGGTAAGCTCTACAAGCACATTCCCTTCTGCATCATAGCAGACCAGCTTCGGTGAGGCATTGGTCGTAAGTACTGCACAGACAATCCCCTGTGAAGACACGGATACCCGTTCTACCGGAAGTGCCGTCTGCATCTCGCCTTTCAGACCTTTTTTATCCATAACCATGATCGTATTGCCACCTTTGTCGGCTACAACCACTGCTTCATCTTGCCACGTATTTACAATGGGATTCTTAATCTGATAAGGTTGATTCCACTCTTCATCACCCTTACGGTTCACCAGCGCGATACCATCCTTACTATATTTCAATACTCCATTACCAAATTCCAGATAGCTTACATTCCCTTCTGCATTGATCTCATAAGTCGTACTAACTCTGGATGTCGTATAGGTTCTCAGATTAATCACCAATACCATTGCTACAACTACGACGACGATCAGAACCGCCGCGATAATCCTCTTTGTCTTTTGACTCTTCCTATGCTTACGCACCTGTTCGTCAATCTCCTCCTGCACGCCATCTTCTTCCCGGAGCTCCTTCAACACTTCATCAATCAGTGCATCGGTCTCATCCTCATGATTCTCTACTATATGTATATCTGATTTCTTCTTTCGTCTCATTTTTATCCCCTTTACTCTATAGTAACGGTTTTATTCAACATTCCATTTACTGCCTACTTAGACTTTCTTATCATACCACACTTTTATGGCAATAACAATTTCTGTCCGATGAATATCAGATTCCCATCTTTTAATCCATTCATCCTGCAGATTGCATCCGTTTCTGAAGTTGTCCCATAGAGCTTTTTGCTGATCAGATCCAGGGTATCTCCCTTCTGTACCACATAATAATCCTCAGATGAGCCCTGCAGTTCCTCCTGAATCGTAGACGGATCCGGTGTGGTTCCTCCATTCGTCTCCTGCGATGCTTCATCAGTTCCGCCCGCATTCTCTCCCTGGTCACCCTGCCCGGTCTGTTCTGCGATCTGCTGATCACTCTGCTCATCTGAATTCTGCGCATCCTGGCTCTGCGTTTCCTGTGTATCCTGATTATTCTGCGCATTTTTTCCGGATGATCCGTTTGCTCCCATATTCGAAGACAACGTTTCGATCGAATTCTGCACGGAATTCATTTTATCATAATTATTCATAGTTGAGATACCGATTGCAAGCACTATTACAACTAACAGGACACTTGTCAGATATACGTATCTGGATTCCCGCCTCTGCTCTCTGACTTCCATCCGCCCTTTTATGGTGCTGCGAAAATCCTTTGCAGCTCGATCCTCAACCACTTCGCTGGGTGTCACGCCAATCTGCCTGCGTTCCCGGATCATGTAACTCTGCATGTCCGGATTCTTTTCATAAAATATATAATGCCCGCCAATCTCCATCAGTTCTTTAAATTTATAGGCAAAATACAGTTCTTCTTCCTGTCCTTTCAAGATCAATAAACTGTTCTTTTCCGGCATTAATTTTTCGTGCGCTTTTGCCATTTCCCGACTTAATGCAAGCGGTCTGTCCGGTACAGTCTGAAACCATCCTATAATGTCCATTTCATGGAAATATTCCCGGCTCTCCACCTTTGCCGTTTCCAATTCTTCTTTCGTGATCACTGGATCTATTTCCTCCAAAATACTATCCTTCACCTGCAAGGCACCGGTCACAAAGATACATTCTTCTCCCTCAATCTGCACCTTTTCTCCCAGCAAAAATGCCGTTATCGTCACTTCTCTTCCCTGTTCTTCCAATTGATTCAGAAATGTCTCCACATAATCTTCCACGTAAATGCGCGGACTGTCACTAACATTTCCGATCTGTTTTACATTTTTTGGAAATTGTCTCTCCATTTATACTCACCTCACCCAATATTTGCGCCTATCATAGCACGTGATCTGCGCGTATTTTAGCAATCGGTGAGATCTGTTTTCACAAAGTTTCTTCTTTTTCTCCTGCGGTATGCGAAAAAGCGCCCCGGCAATTGCCGCAGGCGCTTCTCTTCTGTCGTTATTCTATTGATGATGTCGAAATATCTCTGATATCTACAACTGTTCAGAGCACCTGAAAATCTGCTCAGCTCTGAACAGTTACAAACTGACTGTTATACAGATTCGCATAGAAACCGCCTGCTGCCAGCAGTTCTTTGTGGTTCCCCTGCTCGATAATACTTCCGTCTTTCATAACCAGAATCACATCTGCCTCTCGGATCGTTGAGAGTCTGTGTGCTACAATAAAGCTGGTACGTCCCTTCATCATTTTTGCAAATGCAGACTGAATCTTCATTTCCGTACGTGTATCAATGGAAGATGTTGCTTCATCCAGAATCAGCATCATTGGCAGACACAGCATGGCTCTCGCAATACACAACAGCTGTCTCTGTCCGGCTGACAGATTACCGCCGCCACCTGTGATCATGGTGTCATATCCCTTCGGAAGTCTGCGGATAAAGGAATCTGCATGAGCTGCCTTCGCTGCCTCTATAACCTCTTCCTCCGTGGCATCTGGTTTGCCATAAGCGATATTCTCCCGAACTGTTCCGGTGCAGAGCCAGGTATCCTGAAGCACCATCCCATATCTTCCCCTCAGATCATGTCTTGTCATATCCCGGATATCTGCGCCATCTACACGGATCTCACCGGAATCCACATCATAGAATCTCATCAGCAGATTGATGATCGTTGTCTTACCACACCCGGTCGGCCCGACAATCGCCACACGCTCACCAGAATTCACCTTCAGATTCAGATCTTTGATCAGTGGTCTGTCCGGCACATACCGGAATGCTACGTGGTCAAGTTCCACCTCACCTTTACACTCCGGACTGATTGCCGGATCTTTTTCCGGCACTTGATCTGCCTCTTCCAGAATATCAAAAATACGTTCCGCACAGGAAATCGCATTCTGCAACTCTGTTACCACACTGCTGATCTCATTAAATGGCTTCGCATACTGACTGGCATAATTCAGGAACACGCTCAACTGCCCGATGGTAATACCGCCGGATACTGTAAAAAATGCTCCAATCAATGTAATCACCGCATACACGATATTATTCACCAGACGGGTACTGGGATTGGTCAGGCTGGAAAAGAATGTTGCCTTCATCGCCACCTGTTGTAATTTATCATTTACCTCATCGAATTCTGCAAGTTTCTCCTCTTCCAGACCAAATGCTTTGACTACGCGCTGTCCTTCTACCAGCTCATTGATCATGGCAGTCTGCTCACCACGGATTGCCGCCTGTGCCTCAAAAAACTTATGAGTTGCGGAAGCAATAAATCTTGCAACCAGGATAGACAGCGGCGTCAATATCAATACCGTCAGTGCAATCAGTGTATTCAGATACAGCATAATTCCAAGAATCGCTACAATCGTGATCACTCCGGAAAATAACTGGGTAAATCCCATCAGCAGACCGTCCGCAAAGGTATCCACATCCGCTACCATACGGCTGACCAGATCTCCGGTCGGATGATTATCCAGATAAGCAAGTGGCAGACGATGCATTTTCCTGCTGACCTTATCACGCATATCTCGGCACACCCGGTACGTAACCCGGTTATTAAATGCCGCCATAATATACTGCGCTGCTGCCGCGATCACAGCTACCACTCCAAGGATGAGCAGATAATGATCACGGTCGCCATGCGCCGCTGCTCCTTCTGCAAAGGTATCGATCACATTCCCCGTAAACACCGGGATCAGCAGACTCGCCGTTACGCTGAGCAGTGCACACAGCAGGCTGCACAGCACATATAACTTATAAGGGCGGATCAGAAATAATATCTTTTTCCATGTACGTTTTTCTTTCATGATCTCGCCTCCGTTTTCTTTTCAAACTGACTTTCATAAATTTCCCGGTATACCTGACAAGATTCAAGCAGTTCTTCGTGAGTGCCAATACCTGCCATCTGTCCGTCATCCAGTACCAGAATCTGATCTGCATGAGCGATCGTTCCTGCACGCTGACTGACGATAAACACGGTTGTTTCTTCCGGCAATGTTTTTAATGCTTTCCGGAGTGCCGCATCGGTCGCGTAATCCAGCGCCGATGAGCTGTCATCTAATATCAGGATATCCGCCTGGGCGATCAACGCTCTTGCAATGGTAAGACGCTGTTTCTGTCCGCCGGAGAAATTAGCGCCGCCCTGTTCTACCGGCTCATCCAGTCCGCCAGCCTTTCCGCGGACCACTTCAGCTGCCTGGGCAATCTCCAACGCTCTCCACATCTCATCCTCTGTAGCATCCGCTTTTCCCATTAGCAGATTACTGCGGATTGTCCCGGTAAATAGCTGTGCCTTCTGAGGCACGATTGCCACCTTCTCCCGCAACGCCTCCTGACTCCAGTTCTGGATCGGCTCACCGTTCAAATAGACATTCCCCTTCGCCGCATCATAAAATCGCAGGATCAACTGCACCAGCGAAGATTTACCACTTCCCGTACCTCCGATGATTCCGATCGTCTGTCCTTTCTTTGCCGTAAATGTAATATCCGTCAGAGAGTCTGCTCCCGCACCTGCATAGCGCATATCTACATGATCAAACCGAACTGCCTCTGCTGTCTCAGTTCCTTTTGCATTTCCATCAAAGGTCATTGAACTTTCCATATCCAATACCTGACCGACACGTCCCATACTTGCAAGTGACTTGCTGATGATAACGATCAGATTAGCAAGCTTCACAAGTTCCACCAGAATCTGATTAATATAGTTGATCAGTGCAATGATGTCTCCGGAAAAGAGCACACCCCCCTCTACCATATCGGAACCAAACCAAAGAACAGCAATGATAACTGCATTAATTGTCACATAAGTCAGTGGATTCATGATTGCCGACATATCTCCCACATGAATCTGCGCGTGCAGCAGCTTACTGTTGCGTTCTGCAAAGTTCGTAATCTGCGTCTCTTCTCTTCCAAATGCACGAATCACACGTACACCTGTCAGATCTTCCCTTGTCGCCTCGGTGATCTTATCCAGCTTTTGCTGCGTACGTCTATATAACGGAGCCGTCAGCTTCATTACACCAAACACGATAATAAACAGTACCACAATCGCTGCAACAAACAGCAATGCCATCTTCGCATTGATCGTAAATGCCATGATCATCGCGCCAAATACAATGAACGGGCTTCTCATGAAAAGACGTAATGTCATATTCAGTCCATTCTGCACCTGATTCACATCACTGGTCATACGTGTGATCAGTGTTGCCGCTCCTGTCTGATCAAATTCTGTAAGGCTGAGACTCTGGATCTTGTCCAGCAGTTCATGCCGAAGTCCTGCGGATGTTCCCGTTGCCGCTCTCGCCGCAAAATACTGTGCGGTAAAGCTACAGGTAAGTCCAAGCAGTGCCATCATAAGCAATAATCCGAAATGTGTCAGTATATAATGTGTATCCCTGCCCGCAATTCCCACATCGATCAGATCTGCCACGATCAGTGGCACGATCAAGTCAAAGCATGCTTCCAGCATCTTAAACAGCGGCGCAAGTATACTTTCTTTTTTGTATTTTTTCAAATACGGTATCAGATATTTCACATTCTCATTCTCCTGTTGTCCCGTAACTGTTCCATACAGTTACCTGCATTTTACATTCTATAACTTTATAACATTTCCAGTATATTACAGATCGCCTTGAACTTCAAATATTACTACTTTATATTGCCCTGAAAATTGTATTCCAAACCATGTTTAACAACTGAAAAAATGGGAGAAACTACCTATGATATTATTGACACAATTCAAGGAGGAACCATTTATGGATTACAACATGTTCTGTTATCAATGTCAGGAAACTGCCGGAGGCTCCGGCTGTACACGCGTCGGTGTCTGCGGCAAACGGCCTTCCGTATCGAATCTGCAGGATCTCTTAGTGTATGTCACAAAAGGACTATCCGCAGTTACGACCAGACTCCGCAAAGAAGGAATGCCGATTTCCGGTGACGTCAACCACCTCATCACGTTCAATCTGTTTGTCACGATCACCAATGCGAATTTTGATGAAGAATTCATCTCAGAACGCATAAGCAAAACTATCGAGCAGACACAGCTCCTGTTACGTCAGTTAAAGGATACTTCTGATCTTCCGGACGCTTCGACCTGGTATGGGGCTGTCGATACCTTTACCGAAAAAGCTGCAGAATCTGGTATCTTATCCAGTGATGACGATGATGTCAATTCACTTCGGTCTCTGATCACTTACGGTCTCAAAGGATTGTCCGCTTACACAAAGCACGCCAACGCCCTGCTTCAGGACAGTGAAAAACTGGATGCATTTATCCAACGGGCATTAGCCGATACCTTAGATGATGAACTGACTGTTCCTGAGCTTGTAGATCTGACTCTGGAAGTCGGCAGACACGGTGTCGTGGGAATGGCACTCCTGGACAAAGCTAACACCGACGCTTACGGGAATCCTGAAATTACCAACGTCCGGATTGATGTTGGAACACGCCCGGGCATTCTGGTATCTGGTCACGACCTGCGGGATCTGGAAATGCTCTTAGAGCAATCAAAAGACAGTGGCATCGACATTTATACCCACTCCGAAATGCTTCCTGCCAACTACTATCCCGCCTTCAAGAAATACAATCATTTCTATGGCAATTACGGCGGTTCCTGGTGGAAACAGAAAGAAGAATTTGAAGCATTCCGCGGTCCGATCCTCATGACCACCAACTGTCTCGTTCCGCCAAATTCCAGTTATCAGGACCGTATCTACAACACTGGTCCTGTGGGCTATCCTGGCTGCCATTACATTCCGGGCGGAATCGGAGAAGAGAAAGATTTCTCGGAGATCATCGAGCACGCAAAAAAATGCCCACCTCCGGAGCAACTGGAAAGCGGCACGATCGTCGGCGGTTTCGCCCATGCACAGGTCTTCGCACTCGCCGACCAGATCGTAGACGCCGTCCGTTCCGGTGCCATACGCAACTTCGTCGTCATGGCAGGATGCGACGGACGTTTTAACAGTCGCGAATATTATACGGAATTTGCCAAAGCACTCCCGGACGATACTGTCATCCTGACCGCCGGCTGCGCCAAATACCGCTACAACAAATTAGATCTCGGCGATATTAACGGTATCCCACGTGTACTGGATGCCGGACAGTGTAACGACTCTTATTCCATTGCCGTCATCGCGCTGAAATTGCAGGAGTTGTTCGGTCTGGATGATATTAATGAGCTTCCGGTCATTTACAATATTGCCTGGTATGAACAGAAAGCTGTATTGGTGCTGCTGGCGCTGTTGTCTCTCGGAATCAAGAATATCCATCTCGGTCCGACACTGCCAGCATTCTTAAGCCTAAATGTTACCAAAGTGCTGGTTGAGAACTTTGGAATCGCAGGAATTACTACCGTAGAAGAAGATATGAATCTGTTTTTCGGTAATTAACTATGCAAAAAACGGATGTGCAAAAATCTACTTTGATTTTACACATCCGTTTTATTTATCTGTTCATCTTTACACTTACTTTTTTCCCTGAAAATGCAATTCCAAACTTCAATATATCTTTCATCCCATCGTTCTTCATATCAGCATCATATCTTTTACGATCAATCTGATCCAACGCTTCATCTGCAAGCACATCCAAAGATTCTATATCCATGTCTTTCTTCCATTTAAGTTCCATGATAATTCCCGGATATCTCGCTTCTCTCGGAAACATACTGATATCATATCTTCCATCTCCGGATTCCCGGTTCGATGTTATCTTATACTGATTATCCATCAATGCGATCAGTCCCAATACCAGACCGTGATAGAATCCTTCTGCCCCGGCATCATAAAAACTGATGGATTTATCCATGTACTCACCAATTGCCTTTTGAAGCTTACTGTGATCGTTTGTAAAGAGACTTTCCGCGATCTTATTGGCTGTGGTTCTTGTAATCACTCCGATCTGCAGCAAATGTGACAGAATCTCCGTCTTATAGACTGCTGCGATCTCTCTGTTAGGGATTGATACCTCACACAGATACGAACCGTCCATCTGCAGTTCCTTTTTGGGTGTCTTCAAGTATCCAGCTACTAACAGCAGGCTGTAAATATTAGCCGGATCTTCTGCGATCGATCTGTAGACTACATTCTGGTCAATCCTCGCAACTACTTTTTCGCCTTGCAGAAGTGAATATAATTTCTCGGTTATATCGTCTGTGGCAATCTTTAACACGTCTTCCAGAATCTCATTCTTCCCGGTGTTCACCCAATATGCCTGCGGTATACATCCTCTGGAAATATAATTAATGACTGACCACGGATTGTAGATATCTTCCTTACCAAATAAATATCCGTCATACCATTCACGAAGTTCCTTTTTCTTCTCAGGCACTTTATAATATTCCAGCATCGCCTGTACTTCCGTTTCAGTAAAGCCAAAATAATTATCATATTCCTCGTCCATCACAGAATTAACCGTCAAATTATTAAGGCCGCTGAAAATACTTTCCTGTGCTATCCGAAGGATGCCCGTCAGAAAGCCATACGAAAGATTCTTATTATCCTTAAATGCTCCCGAGAAGAAATTGCGCATGAATCCTATAATCTCTTCATAGAAATCCTTAGAATACCCCTCCTGAATCGGTGTGTCATATTCATCAATAATAATGATCGGTGCTCTGTCATAATAAGTACAAAGCATCTTTGACAATCTTTCCAGGGACGTTGTAAGCTCCACTTCACCCGCAGTTCCACTAAGTATCTTCTGAAAATATTCTTTTTCATATTCCACAAGTCTGTCACTGGTGATCAGTTCTTGATGTCTCCCATATTCTTCCTGCAAGAGACCACGGATCTTATCAAGCGTTGCTTCCCATGTGTCAAACTTCACATCCTTAAATGTAAGAAATATAACCGGATACTTTCCCTGATGCGCGCGATATTCCGCACCACATCTCCATATCTTTTTATCCACGAAATATTTCGCTGTATTCTCCTCTGAGATCTCAAAAAATACTCGGAGCATATCCATATTTAGGGTCTTGCCAAATCTCCTTGGTCGTGTGAATAATGACACTAACGGCTTCTGATCCAGAAATTCCTTAATCAGCAATGTCTTATCAACATAGTAATATTCTGATTGCGCACGCACATAATCCGAGATACCGATAGGAAGCGGCTTTATCTCTCCCTGCACTTCTCTTTTTATATACTTTCCTGAAATGACTCTTTTATCTACAGGTCTGCTTGCATCATCCGGTATCTTCCAGACACCTTTTTCCTTCATCACACCTGGTATCTTCCCAGTCTTGCACATGTTATTCACGGAACGGTCTGAAATCCCCCATTCCATTGCTTTCTCTTTACAGGTTTTCATGTCGGGCACCTCCCCACGTTTATATCGATAAGTATATTACTTTCTTCGAATATTATACTCCGAAATCCGCAAAATATCAATTTATTTTGATATTTTGCGGATTATAATATGCTTTTTGCAGAACAAAGAATGTGCCTTGGCACATTCTCGCGCCTGCGGCGGTCGCTTGCGACA
>ERZ773188.2175-NODE-2175-length-19638-cov-24.603074_pt1 | contig 19638 bp, 14 predicted proteins | sample MGYA00581011_ERZ773188 | MGnify/ENA primary metagenome ERZ773188 (study PRJEB29015, sample SAMEA2737798) | human gut metagenome | biome: human gut; feature: human-associated habitat; material: faeces | place: China | collected 2012 ...
AAGCGTCCCTGCCAGTAACTTTGCGCGTCCGCAGACGCGCCCCCAAGCTGCTCTTTCCCCCCAGATTCCGTGAAGAATCTTTTTGTTTGGTGCGAAAAATAGCCATTTGGTTGATGTGCAGCACTTTCATTTCTGCTATTCTTAACGTATAAGGGGGGGAGTTCTATGAGAAGCATCGTTGTCAGTATGCAAAACATGCTTTTATCAGAGGCCGTCGCACGGACGCTTGCGGAAACAGGAGAGTTCCGCGTGGAGCAGGTTCTGCCCGGAAAAACCAGCGATACCTTCTCACTCTGCCGGGTCATGCAGGCGGATATTCTGCTGATGGAGGTCAGCCGTCTTCCCGCCTACACGCTGGAAAATCGACTGAATCTGATCGCGTGCGTACGCAAGGTAATGCCGAACTGCAAATTCGTGCTGCTGTGTGATGAAAACGTCGATCCGGAATTGGCGCACCGGGTGATGATTGTCCGGCAGGATCGATTGATTGATGCTTTCCTCTATGCTTCCGTTACCCACGCCTATCTGACTGCCGCGCTGGATGCGCTGTGAGAAAGGAGCGACCGCCATGAAAAGACGATCCCAAGGGGTGCTGCGAAAAGGCTTCGGCAATCAAACATTTTTTGCGCAACTGATGGAGGAAAACGGATTTAAGGTAACACCGCACAAATGAGGTGGTCGGCTGGCGAATGGATTTTTCGTCAGATGCAAATGCAAATTTCGAAGGTTTACTGGATGTAAATCGAGAAATTTGCATGCCGCAGATGGCGGAAAAGACATCGCCAGACGCGCCGCCGAATTGTGCGGTGGTGCCTTAACACGTTTGTCCTCTAATACTATGATGAAGAAATGGAGGAATCAATTCATGAAAAGAAGGCTATGCCTGGTTCTTTTCCTGCTGATGCTGGTGACCTGCGTCACGGCGTCGGGCGAAGCTGCCGACTGGAATTATGACGCGAACTACGGCATACTCCGCGGCTATAACGGCGCGGGCGGCGACGTGGTTGTGCCCGGCGAATTGGACGGTTTCACGGTGGATGTGATCGGCGTCAACGTGTTCCGCGGGGAAACCATCACCTCGCTGACATTGCCCGAAACCGTGCTGGAGCTTCGAAGCAACGCCATCAGCACATGCGACAACCTGACCCGCGTTTCCCTGCCCCAGAGCCTTGTGGTCATCAACCGCATGAACTTCTTCAGCTGCACGGCGCTGGCGGAAGTTACCATTCCCGCAGGCGTGCGCTATATCGGCGACGCTTCATTCAGATACTGCGACTCGCTGCGCAAGATTACCTTTGAGGGTGTATGCCCTGCAATCGACATTGACTGCTTCAGCCTTCTGCCCGAGGGCGCGACGGCTTACGTCCCGGACGACCAGCTGGACGCCTATATCGAGGCGTTTGAAAATGCCGGCAGTGAGGTAAGCGTCCAGCCCAGCGGCAAAAACGCCGTGATTATGGAGAACAACGGCTATGTGGAATCGGAGTTCGATTTTGACGCTTCTACCGGCACGATTACCTCCTACAACGGCTACGCCACTTATCTGGCCATCCCCGAAACCATCGGCGGCGCGCCGGTAAAGGCCATCGGTCCCGAGGCGTTCGCGCACCACACCTATCTGGCGCTGCTGGAACTGCCTGAAGGACTGGAAACCATCGGCGATCGCGCGTTTTATAACTGCGAAACGCTGGCCCGCGTTCACTTCCCCTCCACGCTGAAGTTCATCGGCGACAGCGCGTTTTACAACGCCTACAAGAGCAGCGTTCTGGAGCTGCCTGAGGGGCTGGAGCATATCGGCGCATATGCCTTCTATTTTGCCGGCATCAAAGGCTTTCTGACGCTGCCCGAGGGGCTTAAAACCATCGGCGAAAGCGCGTTTGAATCCTGCAGCAACATGGGTGGCAATCTCTATCTGCCCTCGACGCTTGAGTCGATTGGCTCCCGCGCCTTCAAGGGCGACTACAACATTCAGTACATCGTTCTGGAAAGCCTGACCGCGCCCACGCTGGGCGAGGACGTCTTCGCGGGCTGCGATTATCTGTACGACGTTGACCTGAACGCACACGGCACTCGTCAGGAGATGCAGCAGTGGCAGGCGTATGTGGACGCGCTGGGGCTTCCCTGCCGCGTGTGGCGCGCGCAGGACCCGACTGCCCAATCGCCTGAGAAGGGCGCGTATCGGTACGAAAACCGCGTGTTGACCGAATACACCGGCACAAAGACGCGCATTCACCCCCATCTCACCGTTTCAAAGGAGGCGGTGGTCGGTCTGGGCGACGGCGTGTTCAAGGGCAGCCAGACCATTGAATACTTCTCCGTCGCCCACAACGATGAATTCACCACCATCGGCGCGGAGGCCTTCATGAACAGTTCCCTCCGGAACGTGGATCTGTTCGACTCCGTGACCACCATCGGCGCGCGGGCGTTCGCGGGCTGCACGCAGCTGGAAGCCCTGACCCTGCCCGACTCGCTGACCACCATCGGCGAAGGCGCGCTCGACGGCCTGACAGGGCTGAAAAAGCCGGTGATTCAGTGTGATCCGGCGATCATCCCCGCAGGCGTGTTTGCAAATCTGCCCGCTTTGAGCGACGTGACCGTCGAATTCGGCGCAATTCCGGCGCATATGTTTGAAGGCAGCGGCGTGACCGTGCTCACGCTGGGCGCGGGCGTGACCGAAATCGGCGACAGCGCGTTTGCCAATACTGCGCTGACAACCGCCGAAATGCAGAACGTGGTCGCCATTGGCGCAGGTGCGTTTGAAGGCTCCGCGCTGGAGCGTGTACAGCTGAACGCTGCCGCTTCCGTGGGCGAGAGAGCCTTCGCGAACACAAAGCTGACGAAGATGGTCATCCCCACCGCCGGCAGTTTCCCGCTTTCCGCCGTCGAGGGCACGAGCGCCGAGCTGCGTCTGCCCGCCGACGCGACCGATGAGCAGCTTGCCGCGTGGAACGAGACGCTCCAGCGCCCGTGGTACGACCCCATGCTGCGCGAGGGCGAAGTAAGCAAATTCGTAAAGATGCCCTTCGAGCCAACTCCCGCCGAGAACTTTGAGTTTGATCCGGATACCGGTCTGATCGCCGCCTACATCGGAACCGACGTGGATGTGGTTGTGCCGCGCGAAATCAACGGCGTAACCGTGGTCGGCTTCAAAAACTACAACGCCTTTGACGCGTGCCATGACTATACAGATTCCTCCGTGGCAAGTGACCGCACCGAATGGGTGCGCCTGCGCACGCTGGTGCTGCCCGAAACAATCAAAGAGCTGCCGGGCATGATGCTCGCCTACTGCCAGCAGCTGGAGACCTTCGTCTGCTACGCGCCCCTGGAGAGCACCGGCGGCAATCAGTTTATGCTCTGCCGGAGCCTGAACAACGTAATCTTCGTCAACGGCGTGCGCGAAATCGACAATTACGCCTTCGACAGCGCGGGGCCGCTGGGCAACCTGTACTTTGGCGAGCATCTCATAAGGATCGGCCAGCAGGCGTTCAATTTTGCCGGCCTCAGTTCCTTCGTCGCCGACGCGGAGCGTGTGGAATACGGCGCGTTTACTGAATGCAAGAACCTGACCAGCCTGCACTTCACCAGCAAGATGAAGGACTTCGGCGAAAACTGCATCGTCAACTGCCCGAACCTTGCCGAAATCTGCTTCGACGGCTGCGATTTGACCGCGTCCCCCATGGGACTGATGATGAACGTCGCGCCCAAGCTGACCGTGCGCGTACCTGAAGGCATGAGCGAAGAAAACCTCAGGCACGCTCAGAATTGCCAGAGCTGGAGCGAAAACCGCAGCGAGGTTACCGTAATCACCGAGCCATGCGCCCACGCGAAGCCCACGCTGCCCGATTTGCCTGCGCTGCTCCCCTCCCTGAAGCTGGATGCAAGCGTGGAAACCGCCGCGCCCGCGCAGTCCAGCACGTTAGGCGCGGCTGAACCCGAAGTTGCGCCTAAACCCACCCCCATTCCCGAACCTGTTGCGCAGAACGCTGGCATTCCCGATGAATATCTGGGCGTGTGGTACGGCGTGCGCATGGAGATAGGGGGTACACCCTATCCGCTGGCCGACATGGGGCTGGATGTGACCTTCACCCTCGGTGCGGACGGTGCGGCTGAAATGAACACGAACGGCGACGTGGACAGCATCCATTGCACCATGCAGGACGGCGTGCTCATGGCGGACGGCATATCGTTCACGCTGCAGGACGCGCTCCTCACGGTTTCCATGGACGACGTGACCATGGCGTTCAGCCGCGAGAAGCCGGAAGCCTCAAGCGCGGCCGTCCCGAGCATCAACGAAAGCGCCATTATCGACGATTTCAGGGGCTTCTGGACGCTTGCGCGCGTCACAGCGGACGGCATCACACTGCCCGCTGAAGCCGCTGAAATGGCGGGGGATACGCTGGTTATTTACGGCACTACCTGCGACCTGACCCTGCATGGTACGACGCTGGACGGTCTGTCCTGCCGCATGGACAATTTCACGCTGCTCATCTCCATCCTGAACGGCGAGACTGCCGTCACGCTGCGCGAGGATGGAACGCTCAGCCTTGAAATGAGCGACCTCACACTGTGGTACGAGCGTACCGGCGATGCCCCCGAAGCGGCCGCCGAACCAACTGCGGAATTCAATCCCGCCGTCACGCCCGAACCCGCCGCCGGCGCCGAAATTATGCTGGAAAAGAAGTACGTCATGACTGACGCGGATGTAAGCGGCTACAACATGACCGCCGCGCAGCTGGGCAATTATGAGTATTCCCTTCTCTTCCATGCGGACGGCACCGTCAAATTGGTCATAGCAGGCGCGGATATTCCCGGTCTCACATGGGTCTTTGGCAAAGCGCCCACAGAAGCAGGTGAGGTCGACGGCATTGTCATCAACTATTACACGCAGGCGCTGTACATCGTGCCCACGGAAAAAGGCTGCGATATGGACTATTTCGGCTCTATGCTGATCCATTTCGCGCCGGAAGACTCCGCAAAATAATGCCGTTTCTGAATGAAGCACTGCGCTGTGCTACGCGGAACGAGCGACCGTCATTTCTTTTTCATTGATCAAACAAAAAGAGGAGGATCTTCCCCCATGAAGAAAATAATCGTTTTCCTGTTGACCGCACTGCTGATGTTTTCCGCGGCCTTCGCTGATTCTGTTCCGACGAGCAAAGAGGATCAAATGGCCAGTCTGGTGAAGAATTTTCTGGAAGAAAATGAATTTCCCTATGAATATGACGACTATACCTTCACCGTGCCCTTTTCCGTCGATAACTCGATGGAATACGCCTTTATAACCGTTTATATCTACGATGATATGCTGTCCGTGTCCGTGGACGCGCCGATTCACGGAACCCGGGAGGTCTTTGAAAAGATGGCCGTGTTCACCACGCTGGTCAACAACGAGATCTACTATGCGCAGTTCCGCCTTGATCTGGATGGAGACGAGTTCTATATCTCCTGCCGCTCCTGCAACCTGGTGGAGGATGTTCTCCCCGGTGAGAACGAGCTGTTCTACCTGTTCGCCATGCCGCACAGCTATATGGAAGATTACGGCGATGGCATCGTGGCGGTACTAAGCGGCGGCGATCCCTACGAAGCATTTGAAACCTGTCAGGCGGCGGTAGACGCGCAATGACAAACATCACCAATCCATACTTGAGCGCAAAGGCTGTCGCCAAGAAAAAAACGGATATTCCCGTTGTGCTGGTCTGTGCCATTTTTGCGGCAGCGACTGTCTCCGCGACGATAACGATGTTTTCGCAGGGGAAAACGCTGTCCGGCGTGATGGGTATTTTCCTATTCGCTGCGCTCATAACGCCTGTCTTTCGCATTCTTCGCCATGCATACCGCAGAGCCTGCGCGCGCCGTATCGCAGGCGCGCTCCTCCCGCTGACCGAAGAAAGCCTGACCTTTGACCAGCTGGGCACGGTTCTCTCCTCCAGCAAAGCCCTTGAGCAGCTCAGATCGCTCATCGGCACGGGATACCTGCAAAACCTGCAGATTAACGCGGTGACGCGCACGGTTGCGCTGTACACGCCGGAGGGCACATTCGTGCAGTGGATCTGCCCCGGCTGCGGCGCGAAGAACAGCGGCCGACGCGGCAGCGCGCCACGCTGCACATACTGCGGTCAGCCGTACGCAAAATGACGACCAGCCCCCGGCATTCGCGACAGCAAGAAAATGGTCAATTTCTGCGCCACGCCGGGGAATATAGCACAATTTTCAAGCATCGTCAATTGTGCGCAAATGCAAACGCGCCCGCCAGCCTTTCCGCTGACGAGCGCGTTCTATTTTTATACTATTTTCAAATTCGCCGCGCAGGATTTCGCGCCCGCAGGGAATCTCACTGCCCCGCCGCCGGCGTCGGCAGCGGCTCCGGCGTGCGGTCATCCGCCGCGACCTCCGGCGTGGGCGTCGCCGACAGTTCCTCCGCATACAGCAGATTCAGCGTCTTGACATCCGCCGTCCCCGTTGCAGACAAACTGTTCGCCTTCTGGAACGCCTTCACCGCGTTCTGCGTGCCTGCCAGGAACGTGCCGGAGCATTTGCCCGAATAGTACCCCAAATCCGTCAGCTTCCGCTGCATCCAGTACACATCCTCGCCGGAGCTGTTCACTTTCAGCGTCCGGAAGGGCTGCGGCGGCATCGTCCCGGCGCGATAATCCGGCTCGGCGGTCGGCTGCGGCGTGACGTAGGGCAGCATGTTCTTCGTATTCAGCGAGGGCAGCTTCAGCGCGGCGCGGAGTTCCGGGTCAGCGGGCATATCGGCGCGAATCGTAACGACCGTCCCTGCCCCGCAGTTGTTGTAAATCCACTTCGCGTCCGCAACGGTCAGGCGAATGCACCCGTGCGACGCGCGCTTGCCGAGGTTCTTGTAGGACTTAACCGACAAATCCATGGTATTGACCGTGTTGTAAATGACGGAATGAAACGCAATGGACGAGTTGATGCGCGTCCAGTACTGCGCGTGGCTGCCCCACTCCGGGAAGTAGCACCAGCGCGCCGTGCGCCCGTTGAGTGTGAATGTGCCGATATCCGACGGATTCTTGCGTGTGCCGGTGGAGCAGAGCATCTGCCGCACAACAACGGTGTAATCGCCGTTTTCGTCGCGCCCGTAGACGGTCGTCACCTGATTGTTGACGTCCACCGTGATGGCAAACGGCACAGGCGTCGGTTCGGGCGTAGGCTTCGGATCATCGGTCGCGGCACGCACATCCGGGTCGTTGAACAGCGCGTTCCATGTGTTTTCGCCCACGATGCCATCCACGCTCAGCGCGTTCTGCCGCTGGAATGCCTTCACCGCGTTGCGCGTGTGCCCCAGAAAATTGCCGCTGATGTTGCCGGAATAGTACCCCAGTTCCGTCAGGCGGGTCTGCACGAGCTTGACTTCTTCGCCCTTGGACTTGTTGTATTGCAGTTTCTTGACGAACGCCACCGTCGGCGCTGGCGTCGGGGTGGTGGTTTCATCCGAGAGGTGCATTCCGGGCGTGGGCGAAGGGGTGGGCGTCGCCGCGGCGGACGAATCCCGGCTGATGGCATCGCCGCTGAACAGGCGTTCCAGCGTCTGCACATCCGCTTCGCCCGTAATCGGCAGGGCGTTCGCCGTCTGGAACAGGCGGATGGCTTCCTGTGTCGCGGGCAGATAGCGCCCGGAAATCTTGCCCGTGTAGTAGCCCAGCGCCATCAGGCGAATCTGCGCCTGCCGCACGTCCTCGCCGACGCATCCCAGCCGCAGCGGGCGATAATCCGCCGCATAGATGGCTTCCTGCGTCGCTTTGTCCGCCATGCCCGTCACCGCAAGGGCAAAATCTCGCTGGAAATCCTCCACCGCGGTTTTGGTCGCCTCGCCATAGCGCCCGGTTACGTCGCCGCTGTAATAGCACAAATCCGTCAGCGCAGTTTGCAGGGCGGACACGTCGTCGCCCTCATCATTCAGGGTCAAATCGCGCGTGATGTTCGCCGCGCCCTCCGTCCACTCCACGCTGTCATCCGGCACGGCCTCCCCCGCGTCCTCCGCCGACGCGAAGGGCAGTATCATCATCACCGCCAGCAGGAGCGCCGCCAGCGTTCGTTTCCACAAAGGCATCAAAAGCACCTCGTTCATGCTGATATTCAGGGATACGATTCTATTGTACTGGTTTTTCGCGCAGTTTGCAAGCGGATTTTTCCCCACGCGAAAGGCTGCCAAGCGTCCTGCGCCTGACAGCCCTGCGTTTATTGCCATTAGGAAGTTATTTTTTCAGCGACACCTTGTGTGTCTCCTGATTTTCGCCGTCCGCTTCCGGCTTGGGTGCTTCTGCCGGAACATTCTGCGCTTGCAGCTTCTCCAGCTTTTCGGCGATTGCCTGCATGTTGGCGGCGATGCTGCGGATGTTCTCGTCGCGCGTTTCCTCCATCCACGGCGAACCATCCGCCGGGCGGAGCGAATCAACGCCGATTCGGATGAAGTCAATCAGCGCCCAAATGCCAAAGCCGCCCGCGGTGAGCAGTTTGTAGCCGAGGTAGAAGCGGTCAACACCGAAGAGCCCCGTGAATCAAGCCCAGCAGCCGAAGCACCACCGCCAGCACGATAAATGCCCGACTCAGCCCTCTTCTTTGAATTTCCACGTCATTTCCTTTCCTCGTGATTCCTTACTTTCATTCTACCTTCCCCTCAAAAAAACTCAAGCGCTCTCTTTTTGAATAATATAATTTTGGCATTCCTAACAAAAGCATCCCAAATTGTTGTGGAACCTCACAAGAGGATTCCGCTGCTTGCGCCATCCGGGCAGCAAAAAAGACTGCCCGCACTCGGCAGGCAGCCTCGCTTCTGATAAGCCCCTCATCAATATCGGTAGTTATACTGATAGCTGCTGAACCCATCCATGATCGACACGCCCATCACCATTCCAGCAATCGACAGGATGACCGCCACAATGACCGCCACCAGCACGCCGCACCAGCAACCGCGCGCAAAGTTGCGGCGATTCAGGTTGTCGTCATTCAGCGCAAAGACGATGGCGAGAATCCAGCCAATGACCGGAAGCGTGAACAGGAGGCCATAGCCCACATACGCCCACGGCGACAGCAGTCGATACTGATTGTTTTCGTTCTCACTCATGCGAAAAGCCTCCTTTTTCATCAGGCGGATTTGTCCGCCGTGATACCCCTTTCAGTTTTCCCTTATTCCTGATAGTCCTGCAGCGACACCGACACCATCCGGCTCACGCCCTGTTCCTCCATCGCCACCCCGAACAGGCTGTTGCAGCGCTCCATCGTCCCCTTGCGGTGCGTGACGACGATAAACTGCGTACCCTTCGAGTATTCCTTCAAATAATCCGCGTAATACCCGATATTCGCGTCATCCAGCGCGGCTTCAATCTCGTCCAGAATGCAGAACGGCGTGGGCTTCAATTTCAGCATCGCGAACAGAATCGCAATGGCCGTCAGCGCGCGTTCCCCGCCGGAAAGCAGCGATAGGAGCTGCAATTTCTTTCCCGGCGGCTGGGCGTTGACCTCGATGCCGCAGTTCAGCGGGTCGTCGGGATCCATCAGCTTCAGTTCCGCATGGCCACCGCCGAACAGGCGCGTGAACGTCTCGGCGAAATACCCCTGCATCTTCGAGAAGTTCTCGACGAATGTAGAACGCATCTGAATCAGCAGCCGCTCGATGAGTTCGCGCAAGTCCATTTCCGCGCGCTTCAAGTCCTGCTGCTGGGTGGTCAGGTCGTCCACACGCGCCTTGGTTTCGGCGTATTCCTCCACTGCTCCGACGTTGACCGTCCCCAGCGCGCGAATCTGCCCTTGCAGCTCGGCGGCGCGGCGGTCGCTTTCCTTCTCGTCGAAGGGCGTGCGGCGGAATTCCTCTGCCCCGGCGTAGGTCAGCTTGTAGGTGTCCCAGATGCGGTTTTGCAGATTCTTCTGGTCGCCCTCGATGCGCGCCTTCGCCAGCTCGGTCTTGTGCAGCTTCTCGCTGTCACGGTTGTAGGCTTCGTGCAGGTTCTCCATGTTGCTGAGGATGTCGCGCAGGTCACTTTGCGCCTGTGAACGTCGCTGCTCGATGGCCTGCGCGGCGCTCTCCTGCCGCAGCTGTTCCTTCTGGCGGCGGGCGGATTCGGCTTCCTCGCGCTTCATGTCGTTCTCGTCAATGGCGTCCAGTTCGTCCATCTCGTGCAGCAGCTGTTCGCGGCGCTCCTGTTCGCGGAGGATTTGCGCCTGATCCTGCTGCGCGTGGGCTTCGTCGCGCTCCAAGTCGCTTAAGCCGTGGCGCAGGTCGGACAATTGCAGCGTGCGCACCATCAGGCGGTCGTTTTCCGCGCTGGCTTCCGCGCGCGCCTTGACCAGCGCATTCTGCATTTCAATGGTCTTTTGCTCCATCGCGCTCTGGTCGCCCTGCGCGCCCGTGCGCTGATGTTCAATGGTCTCCAGCTGCTGGCGAATGTCCTCCAGCGACTGATGCAGCTGCACGCGCGCCTGCTCGGTCTCCTGCATCCGCTGTAAATGGGTGTTCAGGTCGGCGGATACGCTTTCGCGGCGCGCCTGTTCGCGGGCGACGGCAATCTCCTGCTGATGCAGCGCATTCACCGCGTCGCTGACCTTCTGACGCTTCTCCTGCGCCGTCTGCTGACACTGCGTCAGTTCCTGACGGCACTTGTCCAGTTCCGCGCGCCCGGTTTGCAGCTTCGCGGTCAATTCCTTCAGTTCACGCTCGCGGCTGAGCAGGTTGGACACCTTCGACTGCGCCGAACCGCCCGTCATCGAGCCGCCGGAGTGCATCACGTCGCCTTCCAGCGTCACCAAGCGAAACGCGTGATTGCCCGCGCGCATAATCGGAATGCCGTGGTCGAGGTTGTCGGCAATCACCGTGCGCCCCAGCAGATTTTCCACAATGCCGCGATATTCCGGCGCGCACTGCACCAGTTCGCTCGCCACGCCGAGGCAGCCCGGCAGCTTCAACGCATTGCGCTCATTGCCATAGAGCGTTTTGCCGCGGATGGCGCTCATCGGCAGGAACGTCGCGCGCCCCAGCCGATTCTGGCGCAGGTAGTTAATCAGCTCCTTCGCCGTCTCTTCGGTGTCGGTGACGATGTTCTGCTGCGCCGCGCCAAGCGCCATATCAATCGCGGTTTCGTACGCCTGCGGAACGGTCATCAGCTGCGCCAGTACACCCTTGACGCCCGTCAAGCCGCGCTGCTTGGCGTAGGTCATCGCGCGGCGAACCGCCATGTTGTAGCCTTCCATGTCGCGCGTCATTTCGGTCAGGACGTTATGACGGCTTGCCGCCGCCTGCATATCGGCGGATTGCTTTTCGACATCCGCGCGCAAATTGGCATACGCGGTATCCGCCTCATCCGACGCTTGCCGCGCCTGCGCCAGCTTCTCCTGACACTGCTGCTGATGCTGATTTTCTGTTTCCAGCTGCTTTTCGACGGCAGTCAAGGCTTCCCGCAGGGCAGCTTCCTGCTCCTGCAGTGCCCCGCTGGATTCCTCAATTTCCGTCAAGCGCGTTTCCATCTGCGCCTGCATCGTGTTCAGGCGCGTCTTGTCGTTGCGCACATCGGACAGGCGATTCATTTGGTCAATGACAGCGGCTTTCTGCGCTTCCAGCGCTGCGTCCGCTTCCTTTTCCTTTGCCTGCGCCTTTTCGGCGGCTTCCTGCGTCGCCCGGAGGATTTGCTCCGCGTCGGCAATCAGGCTGTGCTGCTTCTCCACGTCCGCCTGAATCCGTGCATGATCCTTCTCGATTTCCGCCAGCCGCTCCTGTGCTTCCTCCTGCTCGCGGACGATGCGCTGGCGGTTCTCGCTGCGCGTCTCGCGGCGGCTTTGCAGGGCGGAGAGCTTCTTCTGCGATTCGTGCACATGCTCGGCGCATTCCATCAGTTCGGTGCGCGCCTTCGTGATGGCTTCTTCCAGCTGATCGATGCGGTTCTGCGTCTCGTCGCGGCGGGTGGTCTTGTCGGTCAGGTTACTTTCCGTGTCCGCCAGAATCGTCTGGACGGTCAGCAGTTCGCTTTCCAGTTCGGACAAGCGCGCCCGCGCCCGGTCGGAGCGAATCAGGAAGAGGTTCAAGTCCAAATCCTTCAATTCGGTGGACAGCTCCAGATACACGCGGGCGTTGCGGCTCTGTTCTTCCAGCGGCTTCAGGCGCTTCGTCAGCTCATCCAGAATATCATCGACGCGCTCCAGATTTTCCAGCGTCCGCTGCAATTTCTTGTCCGCTTCTTCCTTGCGCGCCTTGAACTTGACGATGCCCGCTGCTTCCTCGAACACCTGCCGGCGATCCTCGCTCTTGCGGGAGAGAATTTCGTCAATGCGCCCCTGCCCGATAATGGAGTATCCCTCTTTGCCGATGCCCGTATCGCGGAAGAGGTCAACCACGTCCTTCAAGCGGCAGGCGGTGCGGTTTAAGTAGTATTCGGATTCGCCATTGCGGTAGACGCGGCGCGTGACCATAACCTCGGCAGCTTCCATCGCCAGCGCATGGTCATCGTTGTCAAACACCAGCGATACTTCGCAGTAGGACAGCGGCTTGCGCCTCTGCGTACCATTGAAAATCACGTCGGACATGCTCGCGCCGCGCAGGGTTTTCGCGCTCTGCTCGCCCAGCACCCAGCGCACCGCGTCGCCGATGTTGCTCTTGCCCGACCCGTTCGGCCCGACGATGCCCGTTATGCCCTCATCAAAGACGATTTCCGTCCGCTGGGCAAAGGATTTGAAGCCATACAGCTCCAATTTTTTCAGCTTCATTTATTAACTCCCATAGCGGGGATGCCCGCTGGTTCATGGGCATTCCAATAAACACCCATAATAAGTATAGCACAAACCCTCTTCTTGGACAACTGCCGCCGCCTGATTTTCCATGCTTTTTCCCCTCCCTTTTTCCCTTCTACCCGTTGCAAAGGCGGGCATTTCCTGCTATACTGCAAGCAGATTCCTGCAAAGCAAAGGAGAAGCATTATGTTCCGTCCCCTCTGCGCGGAAAATCCGCTGCCCGCCGCTCGGCGCGTCTATGAATACCTGCAATCGCTTTCCGGCAAGTGCCTGACCGGGCAGATGGAAAGCCAATGGTGCCGCTCGACTGAGCATGAAATCAGCTATCTGACCGATGTCACCGGTCGTCAGCCTGCCATTCGAGGGCTGGATTTCATGGATAACGACTATCTGGGCGTGACGCAGCGCGCGAAGGACTGGTGGGCGCGCGGCGGCATTCCCACCATCTGCTGGCACACGGGCGCGGATTTCTTCTCCGGTTACCCCGAATGCCGCGAAAGCGAACTGGACTGGGCTTCCGCTTTTGTGGACGGCACGGAAGCGAACCGCCGTCTGCTGGATGGGCTTGACCACGCCGTCCCCTACCTGAAGCGCTTGCAGTCAGATGGCATTCCCGTTCTCTGGCGACCTTTCCACGAGATGGACGGCGGCTGGTTCTGGTGGGGACGCGGCGGCGCGGCGAATTTTGTGCGCTTGTGGCGGCTGATGTACGACCGCTACACGCATGTTCACGGTCTGCGGAATCTAATTTGGGTGCTGGGCTTCTCTGACGCGACGGAGGATTTGCGCCCGTGGTATCCAGGGGACGACGTGGTGGATATTCTCGGCGGCGACAGCTACAAGGGCGGTGCGCAGGGGGATTTATACCGGCGCTGTGCCGCGCTTGCCCCGACAGGGATGCCGATTGTGTTCCACGAGTGCGGACAGATTCCGACCCGCGCGGAGATGGACGCCGCGAATGCCCCGTGGGCGTACTTCATGGTCTGGCACACCAGCTGGCTGACGGACAGCAGCAAGGGGAACACGCCGGAGTCGCTGCGGGCGATTTATCGGGATAGCAGCTTTGTGACGCTGCATCAGCTGCCGGATTTCATCGAAAGCGACGAATGATTGCTGAAGAACATGCAAGGAGGTTATTTCCATGACCCTTCACGAACAAGTCACCGATATTCTCGCCTCCGCTGTCGAAGCGCAGGAATGCGCAGGCATCAGCGTACTGGTGCGGCGCTGCGGAGAGGAAATGCTCTATACGCAGGCGGGCATGTCCGACATTGCGTCGGGGCGGCTGATCCACCGCGACAGCATCTTCCGCCTGTACAGCCAGTCCAAGCCGATTACGGCCGCCGCCGTGATGCTGCTGGCGGAGCGCGGGCAGATTGACCTGATGGACGGCGTAGACCGTTATCTGCCGGGCTTCCGGAATGCGCGCGTCGTCGATAAGCAGGGCACGATTCGCCCCGCGACCCGCGCGCCGTGGCTGATGGAGCTGCTCGGCATGACGGCGGGCGTCTGCTACCCCGACAGCGACCCGGCGGGGCAGTACGCCGCAAAGGTGTTCGACGAAGCAACGCAGGAAATCCTTGCGGGCGGCGGCGTGCCGACGGTGGAGTTCTGCAACCGCTTGGGGCAGCAGCCGCTGTCCTTCCAGCCGGGCACGCACTGGCGCTACTCCACCTGCGCGGACATCCTCGGTGCGGTGGTGGAGGTCGTCAGCGGAATACGCTTCGGCGAGTTCCTCCGCAAGGAGTTCTTTGAGCCGCTGGACATGGTGGATACCGGCTTCTACGTTCCCGAAGGCAAGCGGAATCGCCTTGTGACCGCCTACAAGCGCACGGAAAACGGACTTGTGCCGTGGACAAGCACACACCTTGCCGTCGGTGTTTACGACCGCGAACCCGCCTTTGAATCCGGCGGCGCGGGGCTTGTTTCGACGCTGGAGGATTACAGCCACTTTGCCGATATGCTGCTGGCGGGCGGCACTTACGAGGGGCGGCGGATTCTCTCGCCCGCGACAGTCGCCTGCATGACGCAGGCGCAGCTGAAAGACGCTGTTCGCCGCGATATGTGGGATTCGCTGGACGGGTACAGCTACGGGCACTTGATGCGCATTTGCGCTGAACCGGGTCGCATTGCCGGATTGGCTTGCGCGGGCGAATATGGCTGGGATGGCTGGCTGGGAACATACTTCGCGAACTTCCCCGGGCAGCAGATGACGATTCTGTCGATGCAGAACACGGTTGATTCCGGTACGACACGGGTGGTTCGACAGATGCGCAACGCGGTTCTGGCGGCACTCAGCCGCGAAAATTAACCATAAGGGAAACGCGACCAAGCCGGGGCGCAAAAAAGGGTCAAGGGACAATGTCCCTTGCGGAGTCCAGAGGCAGCGCCTCTGGTGGGGCTTGGGGCAACGCCCCAACTGTTGGTCGTGTGACCATTCCAAAGGAAAAGTCAAGCCCGACACCTTGGTCGCAGGCAGCGAAGCGTCCCTGCGCACTAACTAAAAAACTCCCGCTAATACTATTTCCAAATTCACCTGCGCCATCTGCTTGCGCCTTTTCCGCTCTGTCGTCCGGTCGTTCCATTTAGCGTAGCGCTGCTACGCTGCATTCCACTCCCGTTAGCCAGAGCGAAAAATTCGCGGCGCATCTTGGCGCATTCTCATTTGGAAATAGTATAAAATCCAAGTAACATCCAGAGGGCGAAGGCGAAGGAGTTCAGAGGGCGACCGCAGACTTCGTCTGTTTTCATTGCCCTCTGGCTGCTGCTCTAAAGCCCATTATGGAGAAAAAATCAGCTTCAAAATCCATACTACTATATAATGAGGAAGTACACACCATGCAATGCGGTGACTACACCTACCGCGCCATCGACACCGGCGCGGAAATCATGGAATACTACGGGCAAGGCGGCGAAATCAACCTCCCGGAAACGCTCGACAGCCTTCCCGTTGTGAGCGTCGGGCTGTGCGCGTTCATCATGCGCACCGACCTGACCGCCGTCACGCTCCCTAAAACGCTCCGCCACATCGGCGGCAGTGCCTTCGAGGGCTGCTCGGCGCTGACAAGCATCACGCTGAATGACGGGCTGGAAACCATCGAGTACCGCGCGTTCGCGTCCTGCACCGCGCTGCGCGAAATCGCGTTCCCCGATTCAGTGACAGCCGTTGGTGGCGCTGTCCTTTCGGGCTGCACCGCGCTGAATAGCGTCCACCTGCCGAACGCGCTGACCGTCCTGCCCATGCAGGCGCTGATGAACTGCACGTCGCTGGAATTCTTGAATCTCCCGGACACCCTGACCCGCATCGACCACGAAGCCCTGCGCGGCTGCACACACCTAACGGCACTCGCCATTCCCGCATCCGTGCGCGAAATCGGGCATGACGCGCTGACGGGCTGTTCCCGGCTGGACGCGCTGACCCTCCCCGCCCCCTTCAGCGCCCGTGCGCGTGACCTGCGCGTCGGGCTGGGGCTGATGACAGAGGGCGATACGCTCATCGTCGGCTCGTATCTGGGACAGGCAGAGAAGGGCAGCACCTACTCGGTCATCGAGTACATCGGTTCGGATACGGAACTCATCATCCCCGCGTTCATCGAGGGCTGCCGCGTGACGAAGTTCAATCAGCGGATTCTGGAGGACATGGACAGTCTGCGGATTTTGTCCGTTCCGGCAGGGTTTGTGGTTGAACCGACGCTGGTGCCGGAAGGCGCACAGGTGGTTGTGCGCCCGCAGGTTTAAGGTAACTTTCCATTTGCAAACATAGTTTCCACGGACGAAAGTTGGATAAAAAGGAGTAACAAAATGAAGAAACTGCTAAGTTTGCTGCTGATGGTGCTGATGCTGCTGGGCGGCGCTGCGTTCGCGGAGGAGAACGAAGAGGACACGACCCCCGTCGTTGCGCCGATTGTCACGTTCAAGAGCGGATTCTACGTCGGGTATCTCGACCGCGAAATCAAAATCACCGTATCGTGCAAGAACAAAAGCAGCGCAACTGTGCCGGAGAAGTATCTGGAGCTGCGCAACCACCGCGGCGAAGTGCTGGAGCGCGCATTCTGGCGCAATCCGCGCTACGACCTGACCTTCTCGGTCTATGTGACGGAGGACATGCTGGGCGGCAACAAGCTGTCTGTCTGGCTGGACGGCGAGAAAGTGAACGAAACGGATTCCTTCGCCGCGTTCTCGGACATCAGCCTGCCGCGTGTCACCCGCCTGACCCCCTCTGAGCCTGCTGTCGGCGTGATGATTGTATGCAGCGGCGCATCAGAAAAGCAGCTGACTGACATGCTGAACACGCTGGACAAATACGGCGTGAAGGGGACATTCTACGTCACGGGCGATTTCGTGCGCCGCAACCCGGAGCGCATCCAGCGCATCATTGACGCGGGCCACGAGCTTGGCAGCCACGGCAACAACCTCATCAACATGACCGAAGTCTCCTACGCGCGTGTGCAGGAGAACATCCGCGAGCTGAACGACCTGTGCGAAGAGACTTTCGGCGTACGGCCACGGTTGTTCTGTGCGCATTTGGGCGCGACGAACAGCATCGTCACCGCCATTGCCCGCGCGGAAGGCGTAGAGGACTGCCTGTTCGCAATCGACGCGTGCGACTGGTCGGACGCGTATAAGGATAAGGTGTATCAGATGGTGTACCGCGTGACGAGCGACCGGGTGACGAGCGGGTGCGTGGTGCAGTTCCATATCAATGGGTATCATACGGCGGAGGTGCTGGATAAGGCGCTGGATAATTGGATCAATGTGAAGGGATTGCGCCCGGTAACGGTGGGTGAATTGATGCAGCTGTCGGGGCGGGATTTCCCCCCGCTCCCGGACTACGATTAAGGGAAGGGAAAAAGAGGATAAACACGCGGGCAAAGCATGGGAGTGAGACCAACTCAATCGCGCGAAGGGGTCAAGGGGGGGATTCCCCCTTGCGGGGTCAAGGGGCGGAGCTCCCTTGTGGGGTTTGGGGCAACGCCCCAACTGTTTCACGGGCGACCAACTCCAAGGAAGCCCCCCAACAAAGGCGCAGGCAGCGAAGCGTCCCTGCCACTAACTTCGCGCTCCCGCAGGAGCGCCCCCAAGCTGCTCTACCCGCTGCTTGCACATTGTCGCGCCAAATGGGCGCGACCACGCTGCATGATTTCCGACCATAGCTGGTCTTTTCCGCAAGCAGGGGATTTCGCCTCTGCGGAGGCGACAGGGGGGCAATGGAAACAGACGAAGTCTGCGGTCGCCCCCTTGACCCCTTCGGCGCCGCCACTTTTGGTGGGGTATCTTCGGCTTGGCTTTGATTGTTTTGGGAAAATTTTCGTCAAGTTAGTCTCCATTAACTTTTTTCTTCCGCATCAAGCAGGAATTTCCGCCTGCAACCGCGAAATATCATTCTCGACCCCATGATTTCAGCATAAGGAGGAATTTTCCCATGTACGAAAAAGTATTTGCTTATCTGGATGCGCACGCGGAGGACTATGCCGCTCAGCTGTGCTGCTGGGTGGAAGTACCGTCGGTGAAGGGCGAAGCCACGCCCGGTGCGCCGTTTGGCAAGGATGTGCGCCGGATGCTGGATGTGGCAATGGCGGACGCAAAGGCGTTCGGCTATGAAACCCGTGATTTCGACGGCTATGCGTGCGATATCACCCTGCCGGGCGAATCGGAAGAAGCCATCGCCGTGCTGGGACACCTCGACGTTGTTCCGGCGGGCGACAATTGGGCAACCCCGCCGTTCACCGCGACGCGCGTGGGCGATCAGATTTTCGCGCGCGGCACGAGCGACGACAAGGGCCCGGCGCTGGCGGCGCTGTATGCCATGAACGCCATCAAGGCAGCGGGCATTCCGCTGAAGAAGTCCATCCGCCTGATTCTTGGCTGCGACGAGGAATCCGACTGGGAGGACATGGCGTATTACTGCGCGCACACGGAAATGCCGGAAGTCGGCTTCTCCCCGGACGCTTCCTTCCCTATCATCAACACCGAAAAGGGCATGATTCACGGCTTCTTCACGAGCAAACTCGCGGAGGACGGCCTGCAGGTCAAGCAGCTCTGGACGGGTGAGCGCGTGAACGTCATTCCCGGCGAATCCAAGGCGCTCATCGCGGGCGGTCAGGAGGTTGCCGACAAGGTGGCGGCCTATGCCGAAAAGACTGGGCTTCCCTACACGGCAGAGGTGACCGCGGATGGCGTGTGGGTGACGGCGGAGGGCATCCCCGGCCACAGCGCGTACCCCGAAGGGCGCCGCAACGCCATCGGCATGATGCTGGTACTCCTGCGCGAGATGGGCGTGACCGGCGCGCTGAAGACGCTGGCGGACGCGGTCGGCATGGAGCACGACGGCGCGTCGCTGGGCTGCGCGTGCTCGGACGAAATTTCCGGCGCGCTGACGTGCAACATGGGCATCCTGCATGTCCAGGACGGCAAGGTGACGGCGTCGCTCGACCTGCGCTGCCCTGTGGCGGCGGATTTGTCCGCGCTGACGAACGCGATTCGCGCGCATCTGCCCGGCTTTAGTGTCGATTCGCTGGAAATCAAGGAACCGCATCACGTTCCGGCAGACAGCAAGCTGGTGCGCTCGCTGCTGGACTCCTACACCGAGGTGACGGGTGAGCCCGCCGCGCCGCACGCCACTGGCGGCGGAACGTACGCGAAGGTGCTCAAGCAGGGCGTTGCGTACGGCGCAGCATTCCCGGAGGATGAAGACTTGGCGCATCAGGCGAACGAGTACATCCGCGTGTCGCAGATGGTCAAGGCAATGAAGATTTATGCCGCGGCGCTGATGAAGCTGGCGGCGGAATAAGGGGTACAGGCAAGACAGGCTATGGCGAATGGGTCATAGACTGTTTTTTATTGGTTCTTCACGGAAAGTTGGGGAAGCAAACAAGGGCTTAGGCGAAGCACCAAAAAGCT
>ERZ773188.2190-NODE-2190-length-19556-cov-5.440285_pt1 | contig 19556 bp, 18 predicted proteins | sample MGYA00581011_ERZ773188 | MGnify/ENA primary metagenome ERZ773188 (study PRJEB29015, sample SAMEA2737798) | human gut metagenome | biome: human gut; feature: human-associated habitat; material: faeces | place: China | collected 2012 ...
TTCTTTCTATGGCACGTGCAATGCATCCGGATTCAGCAGGAAGCCAGTTCTTCATTATGCATAAGAAAGCACCACACCTTGACGGAGCTTATGCTGCATTTGGTAAGATTACAGAAGGAATGGATGTAGTGAATAAGATTGCTGAGACAGCAACAGACTACAGCGACCGCCCGCTTGAGAAACAGGTAATGAAGAAAGTTACTGTTGAGACATTCGGAGAGGATTATCCGGAGCCGGAAACAGTATAGTTCATAAAAACTTTATACTTTTAACGAAATTATTAGCACTCTTTTGAAAGGAGTGCTAATTTTCTATTGACTTTTAAATTTTGCTGTACTAGAATGTCCATTAGGCAGGCAAATATACTATCGATATCAGCGAAAAAGCTGATTGACAGCCGATATTAAAAGAAACGTAACTGAGCAGTTACGGATAGATTATAAATAAAAAGGAGTGCAGTAAAATGGCAGTTAAAAAAGGTACTTTATCAATTGACAGCGAAAACATTTTTCCTATTATCAAGAAATGGGTTTATTCCGATCATGATATCTTTGTACGTGAACTCGTATCTAACGGATGTGATGCGATCACTAAGCTGAAAAAGCTGGATATGATGGGAGAATATGAACTTCCGGAAGGATACAAACCGAAGATCGAAGTAATTGTCAATCCAGAAGAGAAGACAATGAAGTTTATCGATAACGGACTTGGTATGACAGCAGAAGAAGTAGAGGAGTATATCACTCAGATCGCATTTTCAGGTGCGACACAGTTTCTTGAGAAATATAAAGACAAGACAACAGAAGATGATATGATTGGACACTTTGGTCTTGGATTCTACTCAGCATTCATGGTAGCTGACGAAGTTCAGATTGATACTCTTTCCTATAAAGAAGGTGCGAAACCGGTACACTGGGCAAGTGAAGGCGGTACAGAGTATGAGATGCAGGAAGGAAATAAGACAACAGTCGGAACAGAGATCACACTGTATCTGAATGAGGACAGCCTTGAGTTTGCAAATGAATATCGTGCAAGAGAAGTACTTGAGAGATATTGCTCTTTCATGCCAACAGAGATCTTCCTTTCCAAGGCAAATGCAGAGCCTGAGTATGACACAATCGAAGAGGATGATGTTCTTGATACAGATACTGTTGTGGAGCACATCACAGAAGAGCCAAAGGAAGGCGAAGAGGGCGAACCGAAGAAAAAAGCAAAAATTGTAAGACGTCCGGTATCTATCAGTGATACACATCCGCTTTGGACAAAGAATCCAAGTGAGTGTACGAAGGATGATTATATTGATTTCTACCGTAAGGTATTCATGGATTATAAAGAGCCACTGTTCTGGATCCATCTGAACATGGATTATCCATTTAACTTAAAGGGAATTCTTTACTTCCCGAAGATCAATACAGAGTATGATTCCATCGAAGGAAAGATTAAACTTTACAATAATCAGGTCTTTATCGCAGATAATATTAAAGAAGTAATCCCAGAGTTCCTTATGGTACTTAAGGGAGTGATCGATTGTCCGGATCTGCCGCTGAACGTATCACGTAGCGCACTGCAGAACGACGGATTTGTAAATAAAGTTGCTGATTACATTTCTAAGAAGGTTGCTGACAAGCTGAACGGAATGTTCAAGACAGACCGTGAGAATTATGAGAAATACTGGGATGACATCAGCCCATTCATTAAGTTCGGCTGTCTGAAGGATGAGAAATTCGGTGAGAAGATGAAGAACTCTATGCTTTACAAGAATCTTGATCACAAATATATGACTCTCGAAGATATCATCAAAGAAGCCAAAGGTGAAGATGCTGACGTAGCCAAGGCAGAAGAAACTAAGGAAGAAGAAACAAAAACAGACGCAGAAGAGTCTAAGGACGCAGATGCGAAGGAAGAAGAGAAGACAAGAATCTTCTATGTAACAGATGAAGTACAGCAGAGCCAGTATATCAACATGTTCAAGGCTCAGGGACAGGATGCGATCATTCTGACACACAACATTGATTCTGCATTTATCACATACCTTGAGCAGAAACATCAGGAAGTTCAGTTCTTGAGAATTGATGCAGATGTACATGATTCTTTGAAAGACGAAGTTGCAGAAGATGAGAAGGAAGAATTCCAGAAGACAACAGACAGCCTTGTTGAAATCTTCCGCAAAGAGCTTGGCAATGAGAAGCTTGATGTCAAAGTTGAAAAGCTCAAAGATGAGAATGTAGCATCTATGGCAGTTCTTTCTGAGGAAAACAGAAGAATGCAGGAGATGATGAAGATGTATGGTATGGGCGGCATGGATGCATCCATGTTCGGAAGCCAGGCAACACTGGTTCTTAACGCCAACCATCCGCTGGTTCAGTTCCTTGTAGCAAATAAGGACAGCAAGAACGTGTCAATCATCTGCAAACAGCTGTATGATCTTGCAATGCTTGCTCATAAGCCGTTAAGTCCGGAAGAGATGACAGCATTTGTTAAGAGAAGCAATGATATCATGATGCTTCTGACAAAATAATAAAGTAAAATGATGAGAAACATGTTCCATGAGTTTCTCATCATTGGCAGTAATAAGTTCAGCCGCTTCACGATTATTTGACCGTGAGGCGGCTGTTATTATGTGCGCCTTGCGGCACACATTGCTAATGGATTTTTAAATTTACATCAACTCAAATGCAATCTCTTTTTTTAAAAAGAACTTCTTTACCATCTCATCCCATTCGCGTTCCAGGGTCTTATCCATCATAAAACTCTTGAAGGAAGTTCCTGTTACGCAGGTGAGATGAGTTCCATCGTAACGTATATTCAAATATAGTCCCTGCACGTCAGCAGGATTAAGTCCCAGTTCTTTCTGTTCAATCAGACGGGAAATATTCTTTGAATTCAGGCTGAAGACAAAATAAAAACCGAGCGGTGTTTTCTTTCCCTTAATTAAGGAAAAACAAAATTCACGCAGATTTTTCCAAAGAGAATATTCCGGAATCTCTTCTTCGGAATCAAAGAAATCTTTCTGTATATACCCGTCAATCCGAAAGGTATTAAACGTAATAATCTCTCCTTCAATAAAAGAGAAATTGTCAAATGTCTCTTTTAACAGAAGGTGAGACATGAAGTTTTTTACATTTGTTAAAGTCAGTGAAATCATAGAAATCAGATACCTCCGCAGCTGTTTAAGTTCTTAATCGTCTACCTATCATTGTACTAAAAGGAATGGCGAGATACAAGCGCAGATTTGTTGACTTTTATTGCTAAAAAATGTACTATTAAAACAGTATGGGATTCTATACAGTATATAAAAAACAGAAAGAATATAGATATATGAAGAAAACAATAAAAAGAAAGCAAAAACTGGGAATCCGGATCGGGGTCGGATGTGCGCTGGTCATTACAGTGATACTCCTGGCAGTGCAGGGTGTTAGCAATCTGACAAAGAAGCCAGTCGACACCAGTGAAGGAATTGCATATATAAAAGGCAAAGAATCTGCTGACGCAAAGACAATTGAGCAGAAGATTAATCAGTTAGAGAAGAAAGATGGTACGGGAGAGTCATCCGATACAAGAAGTATGAAGGAACGCTTTTCCGGTGCTGTTGTGATGGGAGATTCTATTGCAGCGAGTTTCACAGAGTATGATGTACTGAACACATCAAGCGTTGTTGCGAAAATTGGAATTCATTTCAGCGAACTGGATGATCAGATCGAGCAGGCAAAACAACTGGATCCGCAGATTATTTTTCTGGCATATGGGATGAATGATGTGACTAAGACAAACGGAGATGTAGACAAGTTTATCAAGGATTATTCAGATGTGATCAAGAAGATTCAGAAGGCTATGCCGGATGCGCACATTTTTGTGAATGCTGTTTTTCCGGTGCAGGAAAGTGCAGTAGAGAAGGAGCCGGCACTTGCAAATATTGCAGATTACAATGAAAAACTAGAAGCAATGTGTGAAAAGAAGCAAATCGGATACATTGATAATTCAGATATTATAGAAGACGAATACTATGAAGAAGATGGAATTCATTTTAAAGCGAATTTCTATCCAATCTGGGCAGAAAAGATGGCGGAGGTGGCAACGCTATGACAGAGAAAAGACAGCGAATGATCTCTGCGATGAAATATATACTTTTAGCAATTATCGTGGGATATCTTGTGATATTGATGCTATATGCAAGTGGAAGTAAGCGGGCTTTTTCAGAAGTATCAAAGGCTGTGAGCAGTGTATTGGACAGTAAAGAACTTGTGCAGATGGATGACCAGATGCTCAAGAGAAATTATGGACTGAACAGTGCGGACTACAAGGGTGTTTTGTATTATTCTTCTCCGTCCAGTATTTCAGCAGCGGAAGTTCTGGTGATACAGGTGAAAAATGATGCACAGATAGAAAATGTGACAAATGCGATCGCACAGAGAAAAGCACAGAGAATAGAAGATTTTGATTCTTACCTGCCGGAACAGGTGAAGCTTTTAGAGGACTCACAGGAAAGTATTCGTGGAAGATATATCTTCTTCGCAGTATCTTCGAAAGCTTCTGAATATCGCAGCGCATTTGACAAGAGTCTGTAGAAGGGGGAGCAGATGTTATTTAGTAGTATTACATTTTTGTTTTTATTTCTGCCGATCATGCTGGCAGTTTATTATATTGCACCGCCGCAATGGAAGAATCTCCTGCTGCTTGCAGGCAGTCTGATCTTCTATGCCTGGGGCGAACCGGTTTATATCATTCTGATGATACTCAGTATTTTGTTAAACTATTTTTGCGGAATGGATATTGAGAATAAGAGTGAGAATGAGGCGAAAGCAAAACGATCACTGGTCTTTGCAATAACAGTAAATATTGTTTTGCTTGTGTTCTTTAAATATTTTGGATTTTTGGTAGAAAGTACGAATACGTTGTTCGGAATCAGTATTCCATACAGGGAACTGGCATTACCAATCGGAATTTCTTTTTATACATTTCAGGAAATTTCCTATATTGTGGATGTATATCGGGGTAAGGTAAAAGCACAGCAGAGTCTGGTAAAGTATGCACTGTATGTATCCATGTTTCCGCAGCTGGTTGCCGGACCAATCGTCTGTTACGGAGATATTGAGAAGCAGCTTACCGCAAGGAAAATCTCCGGAAGAAAGTTGGGACAGGGCGCGATGCTCTTTATTATTGGACTTTCGAAGAAAGCAGTGCTTGCAAATACACTGGGAAAGATTTTTGAAGAAATCTCATCGACATCAGCAAGTAACCTGACAGTTCTGATGGCATGGCTTGGATGTATTACTTATGCATTCCAGATTTATTTTGATTTCAGCGGCTATTCAGATATGGCAATCGGACTTGGAAGAATGTTCGGTTTTGAGTTTAAGAAGAACTTTGATGTGCCGTATATTTCTAAAAGTATTACGGAATTCTGGCGCAGATGGCACATTTCTTTGAGCTCCTGGTTCCGTGAATACGTATATATTCCGCTTGGTGGAAATCATGTGACGATTTCAAGAAATATTGTAAACCTTTTGATTGTCTGGATGCTGACCGGAATGTGGCACGGAGCTGCATGGAATTTTATTGTATGGGGAATCTATTATGGAGTGGTTCTCGTACTGGAGAAATATGTCTGGGGGGCAATCGTGGATCGGTGGCCAAGTGTATTGCAGCATATTTATGCATTAGTACTGGTGCTGGTTGGCTGGGTGTTTTTCTTTAGTCCAAGCCTTGGAGCAGCACTTCGTTACCTCTTTGCAATGGTTGGCGGCGGAGCAGGATTTGCCAGTAAAGAAGTATTCTTTGTGATCCTGACACACTGGTTGTTCTACTTGTTGGCAGTAATTGGATCAACAACACTTGGATCAAGAATGCTCCGTGCAATCCTGAATGTGTCTGAGAATCATACAGTACGGACTGTAATCACACTGGTTGTTTTCTTTGGAATGCTGGCAATATCAGTTGCTTATCTGATCGCAGATACGTACAATCCGTTTTTGTACTTTAGATTCTAGAGAGTTATAGAAAACAGTGAACGACAACAATTAAGGTGAAAAGATGAAGAAAGATAGACAGAGAAAAGTACAGGAGCAATTGGTTGGTATTATATTTATTCTGACCTTGTTTCTATTCCTTATTATAAATGTTATTGTGCCTGATAGAGAAAAATCAGTGCAGGAGAACCGTATGCTTGCAACGAAGCCAAAGTTTCGCCTGAGTAGTCTGATAAGCGGAGATTATGATGAAAAATTTGAAGCTTATATGGATGATCAGTTTGTTGGAAGAGACATGTGGAGAAAGCTGAAAGTTACGGTGGACCGGATTGGTGGAAGTCGTCTGGAAAACGGTGTCTATATCGGAACGAATGGACAGCTTTTAGAACAGATTGAAGTTGCAGATGAGAATCATCTTGCCGCAAATATTAAGGCAATCAAATCATTTTCAGAGAGCCAGAAAAAGATTCCGGTTCGTATGATGCTTGTTCCGGATGCAGCAAATGTGCTGAATCATTCACTTCCAGCATTGGCAAAGCCGGAAGATCAGACGCAGATGTTCAGCATGGTGCGAAAGGATCTTGGAGATAGCGTTGAGTGGATTGACGTGTCAACGGAATTGAATAAACATAAGACAGAGAAGATTTATTACAAAACGGATCATCACTGGACGACACTTGGTGCATTTTATGCATTTCAGGCGGCGGCACCATCCCTTGGGATTGAAGGAGATCTTTCTGGGAAATATGTTTCCTATGCAGTTTCAGACAGCTTTAACGGAATGTTGGCGTCAAAAAGCGGAGTGAACCTTGGAGAGAAGGAACAGATTGATATTTATGTGCCGACAGAAGAAGATACAGACTTGATCGTAGATTATGTGGATGAAGGAAAGCGTTCCACATCCTTATATGATTCTTCTAAATTAAAGGAGAAAGATCAGTATACGGTATTTCTAGGAGGAAATTCATCCCTTCTTGATATCCGTACAGTTTCTACAAGCACAAAGCGTCTTCTCCTTGTGAAAGATTCCTTCGCAAATTCATTTATTCCGTTCCTGACGCCGTACTACAGAGAAATCGTAGTTGTGGATCCGAGATATTACAGTGGAACGATCAATGATCTTATGGATTCCTACAGAATCTCAGAGGTTCTGTTTTTATACAGCGGAAATACATTTTTCAAAGACAATAATATAAGTGGAGTGTTTGCAGTTGAGTAATCGAATCAAAGAAGAATTTTTACAGAAGAGTGAGCCGGTAAGGCTGAATAAATATTTGAGCGAGGCGGGCGTGTGTTCCAGAAGGGAGGCAGACCGCCTCATTGAGACTGGACGCGTGACAGTTGATGGACAGCGTGCGCAGACCGGTATGCGTATCGTGCCGGGACAGGTCGTGAAAGTTGGAAATAAAGTTGTCTCAAAACAGGATGAGATGATTGTGCTGGCGGTAAATAAACCGCGTGGAATCGTTTGTACAGAAGAACGCAGAGAGAGGGACAGCATTGTCCGTTTCCTGAATTATCCGGTGCGTGTGACTTATATCGGACGACTTGATAAGGATTCTCATGGACTTTTGTTGATGACGAATAATGGAGATATCATCAACAAAATGATGCGTGCAGCCAATAAACATGAGAAAGAGTATAAAGTAACTGTAGATAAAGAAATCACAGAAGATTTCCTGAAGAAGATGGCAGCCGGAGTTCCGATCCTTGATACTGTGACCCGTCCGTGTACTGTAAAAAAGATTGGAAAGTATACATTTTCCATTATCCTGACTCAAGGGCTGAACCGCCAGATCCGCAGAATGTGTGAGGCTCTCGGATATGAAGTGAAGGATCTTTTACGCGTCCGCGTGATGAACATTACACTGGATGGACTGAAGGATGGACAGTACAGAAAACTGACAGATCAGGAATTGAATGAATTATATGATCAGCTGAAAGATTCTTCCGTACTTCCGGGAGGAAAATACCAGGAACAGTGGGCAGCAGCACAAGATAATAGAACGAGACATGGGAAAGGGAAGAAGCGATGATGGATGAGCAGAAAGAAATGAATCACATGCGAGAACTGGTGGAACTTCTGAACAGAGCGAGACGTTCTTATGAGCAGGAAAATACAGAGATCATGAGCAACTACGAGTATGACAAGCTCTATGATGAACTGCAGGAGTTGGAAGAGAAGCTTGGTACGAGAATGGCAAACAGTCCGACTGTAAATGTTGGATATGAAGTACTCAGTGAGCTCCCGAAAGAACGTCATGAGCGTCCAATGCTTTCTCTGGATAAAACGAAAGATGTAGAAAGGCTGAAGGAATTCCTAGGCGGACAAAAAGCATTAATCTCCTGGAAACTGGATGGACTTACTGTTGTTCTGACCTATCAGAACGGAGAAATTGTGAAGGCAGTCACCAGAGGAAACGGAGTGATCGGTGAGGTCATTACAAACAATGCGAAAGTATTTAAAAATGTACCGCTTAAGATTCCATATCAGGGAGAACTTGTACTGCGAGGAGAGGCCGTTATTTCCTATAAAGATTTCGAGAAGATCAATGAAGAGATTGAGGATGTAGATGCGAAATATAAGAATCCACGAAATCTTTGCAGCGGTTCTGTTCGTCAGCTGAATAATGAAATCACTGCAAAGAGAAATGTAAGATTCTATGCATTTACACTCGTTCGTGCAGAAGGCGTGGACTTCCAGAATTCCAGAAAATATCAGATGCAGTGGCTTGAAAACCAGGGATTTGATGTTGTGGAGAACCATGAAGTGACAAGAGATACGATTGAAGAGGAAGTGGCATGGTTTGCCCGTGAGATTGAGCACAACGAAGTTCCATCGGACGGTCTTGTGCTTGTGTATGATGATATTGCTTACGGACAGTCACTTGGAACAACAGCGAAGTTCCCAAGAGATTCCTTTGCCTTCAAATGGGCAGATGAGATCCGCAACACAAAGCTGCTTGAGATTGAGTGGAGTCCGTCACGAACAGGTCTGATCAATCCGGTGGCGGTTTTTGAGCCGGTAGAGCTTGAAGGAACGACAGTCAGCCGTGCAAGCGTCCATAATATCAGCATCATGGAAGAACTTGAACTTGGTGTTGGAGATGAGATCCAGGTATACAAGGCGAACATGATTATTCCGCAGATTGCGGAGAATTTGACAAGAAGCGGAGTGAAAGATATTCCAAAAGTCTGTCCGGTCTGTGGAGGTGAGACGAAAATCTCTATGGAAAATGAGACAAAGACGCTGTATTGTACCAATCCGAAGTGTCAGGCAAAGCATGTGAAGTCCTTTGCACTTTTTGTGAGCAGAGATGCGATGAATATTGAGGGCCTTTCAGAGGCGACACTGGAGAAATTCATTTTCCACGGTTATGTGAAAGACTTTACAGATCTCTTCCATCTTGATAACTACAGAGATGAGATCATGACAATGGATGGCTTTGGCGAAAAATCTTTCCTGAAACTGCAGAGCAGTATTGAAAAGGCAAGAAAGACAACACTTGCAAGACTGGTTTATGGTCTCGGAATCCCGGGAATCGGAAGTGCGAATGCGAAGGTGATCTGCCGGGCACTTGGAAATGATTCGCAACGCGTACTTCAGGCAGAAGAGGCAGAACTGGTTGAGATCCAGGGTGTCGGAGCAGTCATGGCGAAGAGCTATGTAGATTATTTTAAAGAGGAAGAGCATCAGGAAATCTATAAGCGACTTCTTGACGAAGTGGAATTAGAAGAAGAGGAAGTAACAGAAGACAGCCAAAAATTCGCCGGAGTGAACTTTGTTATTACCGGAAGTGTTGAACATTTTGCAAATCGTGCAGAGGTAAAGGCTGAGATTGAAAAACGTGGCGGTAAGGTGACGGGAAGTGTCACATCAAAGACAAATTATTTGATCAACAATGACGTAAATTCCACATCTTCAAAAAATAAAAAGGCAAGAGATCTCGGAGTTCCGATTATTTCAGAAAAAGATTTTCTGGAAATGCTGTAGAGAAATTGTTGCCGGGAACAAGTACTTTGAATTGTAATATGAAATGACTGGGAGATGATAGTGTGAAGAAAAATAAATTCTATCCGTTGGGTGGAACCACGGTATTCCTTGTGGATCAATGGGCAAAGCACTATGTGGAAAAGAATCTCAAGATGGGTGAAAAGAGGAAACTGACAGAGAAACTGGAACTTCGACGTATTCATAATCCGGGAATCTGTCTGGGAGTATTTGCGAATAATCCAAAGAAAGTGAAAAAGCTTACAGAAGTGGGAACAGGTATTGTGACAGTGATACAGATGCTGACACTTCTAGGGAACAGCAATATTTTAAGAAAAACCGGAATCACACTTGCGGCAGCAGGTGCTTGGAGTAACTTGACGGACCGTTATCAGAAAGAGAAGGTTGTTGATTACATCGGAGTTAAGACAGGAAAGGAAAAGTTGGATCAAGTAACATATAACCTGGGAGATTTTGCAATTGGAGCGGGTGGAGTTCTCTGGGTTCTTGGTTCTATGTTTAAGAAAGGAAAAGAATTATGATTCAGGATATACAGCCACATCAGTTTGATAACCAGTACAGACCATGCCCTCCGGATGCGCAGAGCTATGCATTGTATTACGAAGGACAAAGCGCACTGCTGAAGAAAAGGAAAGATGGAATTGAATTTCCAAGATTTCGTGATTTGGAACGGCTTAATGAAGAAATTTATGAAGAAGCAGTTTATCTGTTTACGATTGACGAGGAACGCTTTTATCTGGTACAGAATATTAGTCGTGAACGGTTGTCAGAGTTTACAATGGAGAATAAAGAATCTTTCCGTTATGCAGAACCGCAGTATCTTGCATTTGCCGGAATTACCGGTTATCAGTTGAACAACTGGTATCGTAATCGCAAGTTCTGTGGACGCTGTGGACATAAGATGAGACATGATGAAAAAGAACGTATGATGCGCTGCGATCATTGTGGCAATATGGAATTTCCAAAAATCTGCCCGGCAGTTATCATAGGAGTAACTGATGGTGACAAGATTCTTATGTCAAAATACGCTGGAAGAGCATATAAAAAATATGCACTTCTTGCAGGATTTACCGAGATTGGAGAAACAATCGAGGAGACTGTTCAGCGTGAAGTCATGGAAGAAGTCGGACTGAAAGTCAAGAACATACGTTATTATAAGAGCCAGCCGTGGTCTTTCAGTGATACGATCCTGATGGGGTTCTATTGCGACCTGGATGGAGAGGAAGAAATTACATTAGATCGGGAAGAACTGGCACTGGCAGAATGGTTTCAAAGGGATGAGATTCCGGTGGAGCCGAGCAGAGACAGTTTGACGAATGAAATGATCATTAAGTTTAAAAATGGTGAAGTGTAAAACTTTCTTATGAACAGTTACAAAATATGAATAAATTCAGTAAGAAAACGGAAAGATGTGAATATCTCTGAGAAATTCATATCTTTCCGTTTTGATATACTTGTTTAATTGCGTGATATTGCAGTAATAACAGTTAAGCTTCAGGACATGTGATTTTAATCACCTGCTCGATCATGTGATGAAGCAGCTGAGCCTGGTTTGTGTCTGCTGCTTTGTAGTAAACTTCTTTCCCTTCTCTGCGGCTGGTAATCAGTCCGTAAGATTTCAGCTGGCGGAGATGGTGAGAGACAGCCGGGCTACTCATGTCCATCATGGAAGAAATATTGATCACACATTCTTCGCAGTGGCAGAGAAGCCAGAAAATGCGTACCCTGCTGTTATCTCCGAGGACCTTGAACAGGTCAGCTACAATCTGGAAGTCCTCCGTCTTTGCAATGTTATCTATAAGAAGTTTTGTATTCAAATGTTCACCATGATTATGTGGTAAAATATGGTCAGTCATAAACAATCTCCTTTAAAAATATTATAGTAACTGTTCAGAGCCAACCTCCAAAATGCTACGCATTTCGTCGGTGTGGCGTATCCGCCAAATAAAATTTCAAAAACAGTCTTAAAAATGCAAGCATTTTACACCTGTTTTATGAAATTTTGCTTGGCTCTGAACAGTTACAATTCAAGAATACCTTCAGTATCTCTTTAATCATAAAGGTATTGTAACACAAAAATGGCAAAATGTATTGACTTTTTCATTTGGAGAGCTATAATGTAAATATAAAGATTAAACAACTGCTTAATTGTTTAATGAAAAATAAGAGAAGATGTAAGAAATTTGATGAGAGTCAAAGATCAAAGAAGATTAAAGGAGAAGAAAGATGAAGAAGACGTATAAGATCGAAGTGGATTGTGCAAACTGTGCGAACAAGATGGAAGATGCAGCAAAGAACACAGCAGGTGTTCAGAATGCAACAGTGAATTTCATGACACAGAAGATGATCGTTGAGTTTGAAGAGGGACAGGATGCAAAGAGCGTTATGAAAGACGTCCTGAAGAATTGTAAGAAGGTAGAGGACGATTGCGAGATCTACCTGTAAGAGGGTGAAGAGAATGACGAAGAAGCAGAAAAAGATGCTGACCAGGATCATCGCTGCGGCGGTGCTCCTGATTCTATTGAATTTCCTTCCGGTAACAGGAATTATCAGATTTGTATTGTTTCTGATCCCATATCTGATTGTTGGTTACGATATTTTGAAGAAAGCATGGAAGGGAATCTTAAACCGTCAGGTATTTGATGAGAATTTCCTGATGGCAGTCGCCACGGTCGGTGCGATTGCGATTGCATTTTATGAGAAGTCCGGAGACTTTAATGAAGTGGTAGCTGTTATGCTGTTCTATCAGATCGGTGAACTTTTCCAGAGCTATGCAGTTGGAAAGAGCCGCAGAAATATCAGTGAACTGATGGATATCCGTCCGGATTATGCGAACATAGAGCAGGATGGAAAGCTGGAACAGGTGGATCCGGATGAAGTTGAGATCGGAACAGTGATCATTGTTCAGCCGGGAGAAAAAGTGCCGATCGATGGTGTAGTTGTAGAAGGTACATCTACACTGAATACAAGTGCGCTGACCGGTGAAAGCGTTCCAAGAGAAGCAAAGACAGGTGATGAGATCATCAGCGGATGTATCAATATGACAGGGGTGTTGAAGATCCGTACAACAAAAGAGTTCGGAGAATCAACGGTATCCAAGGTACTGGAACTGGTAGAAGAATCTACATCCAGAAAATCAAGATCAGAGAACTTTATTTCTAAATTTGCAAAATATTATACACCGGCGGTATGCTATGGCGCACTTGCACTTGCAGTGCTTCCACCACTTGTGAGAATGTTTGCAATGGGAGCTGCACCGCAGTGGAATGACTGGATCTACAGAGCACTGACATTTCTTGTAATCAGCTGTCCGTGTGCGCTGGTTATCAGCATCCCACTTAGCTTTTTCGCAGGAATCGGTGGGGCAAGTCATGAAGGAATTCTGGTGAAAGGATCCAATTATCTCGAGGCACTGTCCAAGACAAAATATGTTGTTTTTGATAAGACAGGAACTTTGACACAGGGAATTTTTGAAGTGGTCGGAGTACATCATAATCAGATGGAAGAAAAGCAGCTCTTAGAGTATGCGGCACTTGCAGAGAGTGCTTCGTCCCATCCAATCAGCAAGAGTATTCAGAGGGCTTACGGAAAAGAACTGGATCGTTCGCGCGTTAGCGAGATTGAAGAGATTAGTGGAAATGGAATTACAGCGAAGGTAGATGGTAGAAGTGTTGCAGCAGGAAATGTTAAGCTGATGGATCGCCTTGGTATTCCATATAAATCATGTCATAAAGTAGGAACAATCATACATATGGCAATTGATGGCGAATATGCAGGACACATTGTGATTTCAGATGTTGAGAAACCGACTTCTAAAGAAGCAATCGCGAAACTGAAACAGGCAGGAATTCAGAAGACAATCATGTTGACGGGAGATGCGAAACAGGTGGCAGACCAGGTGGCAGCAGATCTTGGTATTGATGAGGTTCACAGCGAACTGCTTCCTGGAGATAAGGTGGAGCAGGTAGAAAGACTTCTGGCTGAGAAGCCGGCGAAGGCAAACCTGGCATTTGTCGGAGACGGTATTAACGATGCACCTGTTCTTGGAAGAGCGGATATCGGTATTGCGATGGGGGCAATGGGATCCGATGCGGCAATTGAGGCAGCAGATGTTGTCCTGATGGATGATGATCCGTTGAAGATTGTTAAGGCAATCCGAATTTCTAAGAAATGTCTCGGAATCGTATATCAGAATATTGTATTTGCTCTCGCAGTAAAGGGCGTGTGCCTGATTCTCGGAGCACTTGGAATTGCAAATATGTGGCTTGCAATCTTTGCAGATGTGGGAGTTATGGTACTTGCAATACTCAATGCGATGCGTACACTTTTTGTGAAGAAGTTATAAAAAGAAAAGGATGAATGGTAAATGTGAGATACATTACCACTCATCCTTTTTCTAATGACTTAATCAGTAAAATCTTATACAGCTTTCAGGAACTGTACACTGTAAGCCGGCATTGTCAGCTGTCCGTTCAGAGTTACATTTTCTATTTCATCAGCATTTGCAAGCAGTTCTGTGAAATTACCCTGCAGTTCTCCATTTCCGGCAGTAAATTCAGAATCACCGGCGTTGATCGCAACGAGAACACGTTCATTATCAGTGCGGCGTTCAAAGATCAGCTGATGATTTGTAATGACAACATTTCGGTAAGAACCATTGCAAAGAGCATCACTGTTTCTGCGAACTTCAATCAATTCTTTGATGAAATCAGTCAGTTCATTCGGCTTCGGCTCTTCGAAGCATGGACGAAGTGCATAGTCATTATCCGGTGCTTTCACACCTTCCTCGCCCCATTCACTTCCATAATAGATACACGGAATACCCGGCATACCAAAGAGAAGACCGTAAGCAAGCGGAAGATGATTCTTGTTCGTCAGGATACTTGCGATACGTGTGACATCATGATTATCTACGAATGTCATCAAATGCTTTCCACGATAAATACACCACTGCTCTGGTCCGAACTGGCGATTCAGAGAATGTGCGATCTCAAACAGATTCATGCAGTTGAAGCTTGAAAAAATTCCTTTGTAGCATTCATAGTTTGTACAGCTGTGAAGCATCTCGTCGTTTACAATTAGATTGTAGTCACCGAAGAGAACTTCACCGATCAGTGCAAATCCCGGTTTCAGTTCCTCGCAGAAGCTGCGCAGACGGCGCATGAAATTATGATCCAGGCAATAAGCTACATCCAGACGCAGTCCGTCTATGCCGAACTCTTCAATCCACATCTTGACACAGTCAAGCAGATAGTCGACAACTGCAGGATTCTGCAGATTTAATTTAACAAGTTCAAAATGACCTTCCCATCCTTCATAGCAGAAACCATCGTTATACGCACTGTTTCCGTCGAAGCTGATATGGAACCAGTCTTTATACGGAGAGTCCCATTTCTTCTCCTGCACATCCTTGAATGCCCAGAAGCCACGTCCAACATGATTGAATACTCCGTCCAGCATGATCTTTACATTGTTATCATGCAGCTTTTCACAGACTTCTTTAAAGTCTTCGTTCGTTCCAAGACGACAGTCGATCTTGCGGAAATCTCTTGTGTCATACCCATGGTTGTCTGATTCGAAAATCGGATTCAAGATGATTGAACCGATTCCAAGATCACCAAGATATTCTGCCCATTCACCAATTTTAAGAATCCGGTGTTCTGTTACTCCGTCATTATGTACCGGAGCACCGCAGAATCCGATCGGGTAGATTTGATAAAAAGTTTCATTGTAAGCCCACATAGTTGTTACCCACTTTCTTGATTCGGATTTTTATCGGATTTCGATAAAGAGTCAGAGATATAAAAATCTCTTAAAACCTATTTCTAATTATAACATAAGTTGAGCGTTTTGGTGAAAAAGTTTAAAGAGATAGAATTGCATTTACGAGAAATACAACGTATACTAAAATTATCGAAATAACAGGAAGATACTGGACGGATGATACAGAAATATGGAAGATTCAAATGAAGATTCAAAGGAGGATATCATGGGAGAAGAGATATACCAGAAAGCACTGGAGTATGCGAAGAAGAAGCATGAAGGACAGTTTCGGATAGGTGGAGCTCCTTTTATTGTACATCCGATTGCAGTTGCAGAGATTCTTCGACAGGATGGTAAGCAGGTTGAATATCGGGTTGCGGCAGTATTTCATGATCTTTTAGAGGATACAGATGCTTCAGAACAGGAGATTGTAGAAATCGGGGGAGAAGATGTCTTAAAAGCAGTGAAGCTGGTGACGAAGGAAAAAGAATATTGTATGGAGACCTATATTGCAGGGATTAAGAAAAATTCTATGGCATATGCAGTGAAAGGGGCAGATCGTCTTCATAATCTGCAGAGCGCATTCTGTGCAAATGAGAAGTTTCGCAAGAAATACATCCGCGAGACGCTTGACTGGTATATGAAATTCAGACCGGAGATCCCGGAAGTTGTAGCAGAACTGATTGAAAGCCTGAGCGACGATGAGGAGAAAGAGAAATTCCGTGCTGAAATAGAACATTTTGTAGAGAAATGAATGAAAGCAGAAGTAGATTTAGTAAGAAAATAAGCGGAAGGACGCAAGGCAACGGAATGTTTAAATGGTTTATGTTATTTGTTTATATTGTACTGTGTTCCTATGTCTTCACAGGATGGTTTCGCTGGAGAAAGTGGATGGAGATTCCGCATTGGAAAATAGTAAGTATAGGAATTGCATTCTTACTTCTATTACTTGCCTCTTCCATATTTCTGGGGAAATTTCTTCCACAGAGTGAAATACAGCTTAAAATTCTTCAATTTGGAAACTATTGGATTGGATTTCTGATTTATGTTATTTCCTTTATCCTGGTTTGTGATTTAATTTGGCTGTTACGTTCTCTTCTCGCTTTCAAATGGTCCTGGATGGGTGAACCATTGATCCGAACAAAAACAGGTGTGATCCTACTGGCAGTTTTTGTCCTTGGAGGAAGTTTCCTGTTTACACTATACGGAGCAGTGCATGCGAAGAAGATTAAGACATCATTTCATGATATCTCGATCAGTAAACAGGCAGATGATTTGAAGGAAATGAAGGTCGTGCTGATTGCAGATCTTCATTTAGGATATAGTGTCGGCAGCAAAGACATGCAGAAAATGGTTGATAGGATCAACAAGCAGGATCCGGACCTGGTTGTCCTAGCTGGAGACATTTTTGATAATGAATATGAGGCATTAGATGATCCAAAACACTTGTCAGAGACATTACATCAGATTCAAAGTAAGTACGGAACATATGCAGTGTATGGGAATCATGATGTGAAAGAGACATTGGTTGCGGGATTCTCAATCGGTGCGTCTAAGAAAGCACTCCGCGATCCGAGAATGGATGAATTCATGGAAAAAGCCGGAATCACAGTGCTGGAGGATGAATCAGAACTGATTGATCAGAAGTTTTATCTTGTTGGAAGGTTGGACGGAGAAAAGAATGGGCGAGGCACTTCAAAACGAAAGTCCATCGAAGAACTGACAGCAGACTTAGATCAGACAAAGCCATTGTTTGTAATGAATCACGAGCCGGATGAATTGAAAGAGTATGACAAAGCAGGTGTAGATGTCTTATTCTCAGGGCACACACATGCAGGACAATTCTTTCCACTGACGATCGTTCAGCCCTTTGCATGGAAAAACTACTGGGGAGTTAGGCAGATCGGTGATATGTACAGCATTGTTACTTCAGGAGTAGGTGTTTATGGACCGAATATCCGAGTGGGTACGGACAGCGAAATCATGGTGGTAACGGTACATTTTGAATAGGTGAGTGGTGGCTGTTCCAGGGATGATCAGGGATAGCCATTTCTGTGTAAAAAAATATTGTAATTTCGTCAAAAAACACTTGACACAGAAGATAAATCAACATATAATAGCAAGGTATGACATAAGGAGAAACAGTATGCACCAAAGCCCCGGAGTATGCTGATTTCAAATAAATAAGCAATAGTAATTAATGATTATTTATAGGAGGAACATCCATGAAAACTTATATGGCAAACCCTGATAAGATTGAAAGAAAATGGTATGTGGTTGACGCTGAAGGCGCTACACTTGGACGTCTTGCATCTGAGATCGCAAAGGTACTCAGAGGAAAGAACAAACCGGAATATACACCGCACATCGATACAGGAGATTATGTAATCGTTGTTAATGCAGAGAAAGTTAAAGTAACAGGAAAGAAATTACAGCAGAAGATCTACTACAATCACTCTGACTATGTTGGAGGAATGAGAGAGACTACACTTGCTGAGCTTCTTGCTAAGAAGCCAGAGAAGGTGATCGAGCTTGCTGTTAAGGGAATGCTTCCGAAAGGACCTATGGGAAGAGACATGATCAAGAAGCTTCATGTATACGCTGGACCAGAGCATGCAAATCAGGCTCAGAAGCCGGAAGTTCTTACATTTTAGGTAGAAGGAGGAAATAACAGTGGCTAACGCAAAATATTACGGAACAGGAAGAAGAAAAAAATCTATCGCAAGAGTATATCTTGTACCTGGAACAGGAAAGATCACAATCAATAAAAGAGATATCGACGAGTATCTTGGACTTGAAACTCTGAAAGTTGTTGTTCGCCAGCCGCTCGTGGCTACAGAGACAGCTGACAAGTTCGATGTAATCGTTAATGTATGTGGTGGTGGATACACAGGACAGGCTGGAGCTATCCGTCACGGAATCGCTAGAGCACTCCTTGAGGCAGACGCAGATTACAGACCGGTTCTCAAGTCAGCAGGTTACCTGACTCGTGACCCACGTATGAAAGAGCGTAAGAAACCAGGTCTCAAAGCAGCTCGTAGAGCACCACAGTTCTCTAAGAGATAATTATCTCGCAAGAGAATTACAATTCAAAGAGATTACAAACCTCAGAACTTCGGTTCTGGGGTTTTTCTTTACCCTTAAATCTTGATGAAAGGTCTAGAAATGTGGTGAAACTTATTCGGTTTGCAACAAAGAAATCTATTCCCATCTTCTGTATGAAGAAGATATTCACAATCAGGACAACAGAAGACGTTTATGGCAAAGCAAAATTGTAGAGAAGAAATCAACAGAATTAATAAAAAGACGAATATCAAAGTTGCCTGTATGAAAAGGGAACTGAAGTTTTGGCAAATCATTTCGGTAGGAACAGTGGTAATGGGAATGTTGCTTGGATGGATGTTGTGAAGTTAAGATAGTTCTTATCAAGGGCGAAAGAAGATGCATGCTAGAAAGAATCTTTTGGGGAAGCCGACAACTCCCGATTTACTTAACGATAGATTTGTAAATGGGATAAATGCTTGATTTTAGCGGCCGCACCATAATGGTGACATGCGTTATTGAGATGTTGCTTGAAGTTGTTCTAGTAATTTGTGATACTAAGGTTACATCTGCAGATGAACTGATTATGAAAGGAGTAGATTTAATATGGTCGAATTTGGCGAACAACTAAGAAGAGCGAGAGAAGAAAAGGGAATGACCCAACAGTCTCTTGCCGAGCAATTATATGTAACTAGACAGGCGGTATCAAGGTGGGAATGTGGAGTTTCCCATAGTTAAAGATACCACACCAAATATGATGAACCCACGCTTAT
>ERZ773188.2194-NODE-2194-length-19510-cov-7.948137_pt1 | contig 19510 bp, 22 predicted proteins | sample MGYA00581011_ERZ773188 | MGnify/ENA primary metagenome ERZ773188 (study PRJEB29015, sample SAMEA2737798) | human gut metagenome | biome: human gut; feature: human-associated habitat; material: faeces | place: China | collected 2012 ...
CGGTGCTTCTGCCTTGCAGAGGTGTCCACCGGACACCCGCACCTTCGCAATGACAGGTAAGCGAAAGTATATTCGCGCACCTTACGGTGTTTGCAATGACAAGGAAGTAAAAAAGGATTACCGCACACCGAAAGGCGTGCGGTAATCCTTTTTTTGCCCCTAAACGGTTATAATAGTCACGGGGGCGCGTTTTATTTTAAACCGAGGGTTTTAAGCGGATCCGCCGCATGGCCGTTTTTTAATACCTCGAAATGCAGGTGGCTTTGGTCGGCACATTCGTTCGGAACAGAGCCTGTACTGCCTATAATATCGCCCATAGCTACCTTTTGACCCGCCTTTACCTTTACGTCCTTAACCGCGGCATATTTAGAACTTATGCCGTTGCCGTGGTCTATTACTACCGTAACTCCGAGCGTCGCGTTTTCGGAAACCTCGGTAACCGTTCCCGCGCCGCAGGCGCTTATCATAGTGCCTGCCTCGCAGGCTATGTCAATTCCCGTGTGGATACGCATATCACCGTAGGTTGCGGAATACTGAAGCTCTTTTTCACTGTAATTTTTTAATATATCGCCCTCTATCGGCATTGTATAAGCCGCGGCTGCGGGCTTTTCCTCCGGCTGCTCGGCTTTTGAAGCGCTTTCCGCCGAGGACGGCTGATAAGGCTCGTCTGAAACGCTTTTACCCACGCTTTCGGCTGAGGAAACGGGCGGCTCTGATACAGAGCTTATAAAAGAAGACGGATTTTGTGAGGAAGAGCTTTCGTCCTTATCCTTTTTAACCCTTCTGCCGCTTATATTTGCCGCCGCAAACCACGAAGCGCCGCCGATTGCAAGCAAGCAGCAGGCTAATACTATAAAAAATGCGGTATTGCCCCTTTTTTTAGGTTTCGCATGATATTCGGAATATTTCATTTGTATCTGTCCTTTCAATTATATGCCGGTTTTGTTCGCTTTATTATTATTGGACAAATATACACACACTATTCCTTAAAAATTTAAAATCAGTTCACAGAAAAGAAAAATTTATGCTTTATCATATGCTTGTACCGAAAAGGGAGCCGCACCCGTTTTGGTATAATTTCTCTTTTTGTAAGAGAAGTTCTCTCCTCAAACCCCTTAAAAGTGAAAAAGAGCCGTTTTATACGGCTCTTTTTCATTTTTATATTTATATGTTATTTATATGTTATTCCATTCGATTTCCTTAAGACCGTTTGCTTTAAGTATGGCGTTGGTTTTTGAAAAGTGCCTGCACCCGAAAAAGCCGCGGTACGCCGAGAGCGGACTCGGATGAACGGTTACAAGCTTTTTATGCAGCGGATTTGTTATGATCCGCGCTTTTTTTTCGGCGTTTGCGCCCCACAGTAAAAATACCACGGGTGTTTTCTTTTTGTTTAATTCGCTTATAACCCTGTCGGTAAACTGCTCCCAGCCCTTGTTCTTATGGCTGTTGGGGCTGCCGGCTCTTACGGTTAAAACGGTGTTAAGCAAAAGCACGCCCTGCTTTGCCCAGCCCGTAAGCTCGCCGTAGGGCGGCATCTGCACATTAAGGTCGTCGCTTATTTCCTTATAAATGTTAACAAGCGAGGGCGGCAGCGCAACCCCCTTTTTAACCGAAAAGCAAAGCCCGTGCGCCTGACCCGGACCGTGATACGGGTCCTGACCGATAATACACGCCTTTGTATCCTTAAACGCGGTGTATTTAAGCGCGTTGAAAATATCGTGCATATCGGGATAAATGCGGCGGGTGGAATATTCCTGCTTTAAAAATTCGTGCAGAGCCTTATAATACGGCTTTTGCCATTCGTCCGCCAAGATACCGTCCCAATCATTGCCGAGCCTTACCATAAAGTATTCCCCTTTATTGCCTTACAAGCCTTCTCCACAGCAGGGTTGCCGCCTGAAGCGGTATGCCTGCCGCCAAAACTATCCAAATATTGTATTTTATAAATTGCAGGCAAAAGCAAAGCAGTATCGACCACACAAGCGCCGATATAAGCAAAAACAAAAACCTGCTTTTGTGCCACACAACATCGAAAACAACAGCCACTATAATCGAAGCCGGAACCGACCAGCAAAACACCATCCATATGCCCTTGCCGAGCGATATATCAAACGCAATGTAAAGTATTGTGGAGGTAAGCCAAACCGCAAGCACCGATAAAAGGGTGATTATTCTGCGGCGGCTGCGAACTGTCGGCTGCACAGCCTTTGGTTCGGGCGCCTTTTCGTCCCCCACAAGATAATCAAGGCTTACGCCGTAAAGACGGCTTAAACGGTACAGCACCTCTATGCCGGGCAGAGACTCGCCCTGCTCCCATTTTGACACCGCCTTGTCAGAGTAGTTCAGCTTTTCGGCAACCTCAAGCTGGGTAAGCTTATTTTGTTTTCTTAAATCCGATAAATTTTTTGCAACAGTTAAATTTATATTATCCATAGCCACATTATAACATATCCTTACATTTAAGTCAAAGGCTTTATTCCGTACCGCTTACCGTATTGTAATCCTCCTCGGTAATAAGATAGCTTGTAATTGCGTATACGGTCTGCCCGTTATATAAAAGCTTTGTCCAGCCGCTTTGGGAATTATAGCCGATGCGCTCTGCAAATTCTCCGCGCTTTAAGGTGTATACCACCGAGGAGCCTTCGGTTTTCGGCGCGGTGCGAAGGTTAGTTTCCTCCTTTGCGGTAAAGCGGCCGCCTGCCGCGGTAAATCCGTCTGACGGCGCGGAAGACTGCGCTTCCGATGACTGCGGCTTTTTAACCTCTGTTGTTAAAAGGCTTGTTTTTGCATAAACGGTCTGCCCGTTATATAAAAGCCTTGTCCAGCCGTTCGGGTTTTCGCCCGTACGGGTTACAAACTCGCCGTTTTTAATTGTTGCGACAAGCTGCGCCGCGGTCGAAGGCTCGGCGCGCAGATTTGTTTCTTCCTTTGCGGTAACCTGCCCGTCCGCCGCCTTAAACCCGTCGGACGGTTCGCTCGAAACAGAAGGCGCGCTGTAATTTTTATCCGCCGTTAAATAGCTTGTAATTGCATAAACCGTTTTACCGTTATAATTAAGCCGCGACCAGCCGTTGCTGCCTATACCCGTTCGCTTTAAAAAGGTTCCGTTTTTAAGGGTGTCTATAATATTGCCCTTGGTTGTGGCGGAATCGCGCAGATTTACCTCTATTTTTGCGGTAACCTCGTCGTTTGCGGCGGTGTAGACGCTGTCCCTTTCTTCGGGAGCCGCGGCAGACTGCGGGCGCGCCTTTGCATTTTTAGCTTCTGCCTTATTTCTTGTAAAATACGAAATATTAAGATCTACCTTGCCCGAAACGCCGTTTATGCTTCCGTTATCGGTATACTGCCACATATCGTAGTCGCCCGTGTAATCGGGGTGGTCGGTTTCGGGATAAGGAGCCGAGGGATAACGGGCAACCCATATTTTAAAGCTGCCCTCAATGCGCGGGGTATCCCAGTATTTACTGTTTTCAAGCTCGCTTTTTGCAGAGTAAAGCATACCCTCGTAGCCGCTTTCGGTTACATATTTTAAAAACGCCGCCGCGTTATCGGTCCTTGCGGCGTTGGTTACGCCGTACATACGGCTTTCGCTGTTTAAAAAGCCCTCGCAGTCGTACACAACGGGGTAGGATATCGGGTAACCGCTTACGGCGTTTACGGTCCATTTGGCTTCTTCCTCGGCTTCGACGGTATTTACCGCGGTGGAAAAGAAGTATACGCCCACAAGCACGCCGTTCTTTTCCGCCTGTTGGATATTATAATCGGCGCAGTCGTCCTTATATATATTGCCGTTTTCGCCGCGAAAGCCTATTCTTATTATCGCAAAGTCTATGCCTGCCGCCTTTACGGCTTTCCAGTTTATTTTGCCCTGCCATTTCGAAACGTCTATACCGTTCGCGCAGCCTTCCTTTATAACCGCCTTTTTAATTTCGATCTCCGTGCCCTGCTCGCCGCTTTTTTCGGTGTTTTCGGGGTCTGCTTCGTCATTTGCAGACGCGGAGGTCTGGGGCACGCTGTTTGTTGTTTCTGCTTTCTTTTTGCAGGAGCAAAGCGTTACTACAAGCGCCAGTGCTAAAATAACTGCGGTATACAGCCTTATTTTGCGCATAATTCATTTTCCTCCTTTAAATCGGGAGCGGCCTGCGGCTTTGTGCGCGCGGCAACAGCCTCTTTTAAAAGAACAAACAGCACCGCCGCGGCGGGAACGCTTGTAAGCGCGCCGACTATGCCGCCTATATTGCCGCCGACAAGAACCGAGCAAACAACTATAACGCCCGGAAGACCTACCGATTTGCCCACAACGCGCGGGTAAATAAGCGAGTTTTCAAGCTGCTGCAAAACCGCAAAGAACACGCAGAAAAGAATTGCCTTTAAGGGGCTTACTATAAGTATAAGCAAAAATCCGGTTACCACGCCCACGGTAGCGCCGATTACCGGCACTAAGGAGGTTGCGCATATAAATACGGATATAACCGCCGCGTTCGGAAAGCGGAATACCGTCATACCGATAAAGCACAGCACGCCCAATATAACCGATTCGGTAAGCTGACCGCTTATAAATCTTGAAAACGAATCGTAGGTCATAGCGGCTACGTGATATATTGCCTTTGCCGCCTTTTTCGGTACAAACGCGTCTATACAGCGTACGGTAAAGCCGCCTATGCGTTCCTTTTGAGCCAAAATATAAACCGATATTAAAAAGCTGAAAAATGTTTGGTAAACGCCCGAAAAAACCGAGGTTGTAATATTTACCGCATTGCCGAATATTGAATTTGAATATCTTGCAAAAAAATCTTTAAGCGTGCCTGCAAGCGAGCTCCAGTTTATCTTAATATCGGGTATCAGCTCTTCTGAGGAGCTGAAGCGGCTTAGTGCGTTTTCCGTCCATTCGCGCGCGTTTGCCATAAACGAGGGCAGCTTTTCCGCAAGGGATATTACGGTATTCGCAACATCGGGTATAATTACGCCTATAACAAGGGCGACAATACCGAGCGCTATAAGGTATGTAAGCGTTAAGCAAAGGGGCCTTTTAAGCTTTTTTGCAAAACCCTCTTTTTTATCCATAAACTTAAATACCTTTTTTTCAAGAGCGTTTAAAAGCACGTTAAGCACAAAGGCGATGCACAGCGCGGTTATAACGGGGTTAAACACCGCAATAAGCTTTGCAATAAAGCGTGCAATGTAATTAAGATTTTGCACTGCCGCAAACGCGACTACCCCGAAAAGAATTATAAGAAGTATTTTTTTAACGTTTTTCGAGTTAAGCTCCATAATCGTTATCATTCCTTTTTACGCCGAAACAAAAAATATCCGTACACGGCGCAGCGTATACGGATATTATACTTTATTTAAATTAAAGTGTAAACACTATTTTTTGTTTTTAGGGGTAAATATTTTGTTTAACAGCACGGTTATAAGGATAATAACGCCGATTACCGCGAATATTCCCACCATACCTACCGCCATATAGTGAAGATTGTTTACAAAGTTTACAGGATTAAAATTCATAAAAAGCCGCCTCCTACATAAAGAAGTTCAGAATAAGACCGCCCGCTATAACCGAGGCTATCTGACCTGAAACGTTAACGCCCACCGAGTGCATAAGCAGGAAGTTCTGCGGATCCTCCTTAAGACCCATTTTATGCACAATACGGCCCGACATCGGGAATGCGGAAATACCTGCCGCGCCTATCATCGGGTTTACCTTGTTTTTTAAGAAAAGGTTTAAGAATTTGGCAAATATAACGCCGCCTGCGGTATCGAATATAAACGCGATAAGACCGAGTCCCAATATAAGCAGCGTATCGGTGCGCAGGAATTTTTCGGCCTGCATTTGCGAGGCTATCGTAAGTCCCAAAAATATTGTAACAAGGTTTGCAAGCACGTTTTGCGCCGTTTCCGAAAGGGAGTTAAGCACGCCGCATTCTCTTATAAGGTTACCGAACATTAAAAATCCTATAAGCGATACCGATTCGGGCGCCACAATACCCGCCACCACGGTTATAATTATGGGGAAAAGTATTTTTGTAAGCTTTGATACGCTTTTATCGTGATACGGCATTCTTATAAGCCGCTCCTTTTTAGTGGTAAGCAGCTTTATAACGGGGGGCTGAATTATGGGCACAAGCGCCATATAGGAATATGCCGCCACCATAATGGCGCCCTTGTAATGAGAGCCTAATTTCTGCGCCACAACTATCGCCGTAGGTCCGTCCGCCGCGCCGATTATACCGATCGAAGCCGCGTCGTTTAAATCAAAAAACATTGAAGCCGCGCAAAATGTAAAGAAAATACCGAACTGAGCCGCTGCGCCGAATATCATAAGCTTGGGGTTTGAAAGCAGGGGACCGAAGTCTATCATAGCGCCGATACCTATAAACAATATAAGAGGGAAAAGCTCGTTATCAATACCCGCTTTATAAAGGGTTGAAAGCGCGCCCTCCTGCAATTCGCCGCCGAACATACGGTCAACGGCGCCCGAAAAGGGAATGTTAACAAGTATTGTGCCGAAGCCGAGCGGCAAAAGCAGCGTAGGCTCCATTTCGTACTTAACGGCAAGGAATATAAGCACCCCGCCGATAACCCACATGGCAACATAGCGCCAATCAACAAGCGCTGCGAAATTTTGAACCAAAAAACCGAAATCGCTTAATGACATAATTTTCACCTTTCTTTTTACGGTAAAAGAAAAAGACTTTTACCGTATGTAAAATACAGTAAAAGTCTTGCTGTTTAATGCAATTGCGGGCATAATGCCGTGTATTGACGCATATTGCAACGGCAGACGCCGTCAGCTACTCCCTTAAACTTTAAGCATTATAGCATATAGCTTGTATAATTGCAAGATTTTTTTAAAATTGCATTAAGAGAACGGCTCGGTCGGTGCTTCTGCTCCGCAGAGGTGTCCACCGGACACCCGCACCACAATGACAGGACGGCGGCTTGCCGCCTGCGTTTTAAAAAGAATTTTAAGCGCCGAATTTTTCAGCTACCGTTTTTGCGGCGGCGGTTAAATAATCGCAGTTAAAGCTTTCAAATTCGCCGTTATCCACCATCTGTGCAAGCGAGGTGTCAATAGGCATCTGCGCCAAAAGCGGTATGCCCAGCTCTTCTGCCGCGGTAGTGCTGCCCGAACCGAAAAGCTTTATATGCTTGCCGCAGTCGGGGCATATAACATAGCTCATATTTTCTATCATACCTATAACGGGTATTTCCATCATACGCGCCATATTGTAAGCCTTGCGAACGATAAGCGAAACTAAATCCTGCGGTGAGGTTACAATAACCACGCCGTCAAGCGGTATGCTTTGAAAAACGGTAAGCGGCACGTCGCCCGTTCCGGGGGGACAGTCGATAAGCAGATAATCAAGCTCGCCCCAAACAACATCGTGCCAGAACTGCTTTACAACGCCTGCTATAACCGGACCGCGCCAAAGCACAGGCATATCCTTTTCCTCAAGCAGCAGGTTTACCGACATAACCTTAATGCCGGTCTTGGTTTCGGCAGGGATAATACCCGTTTCGTTTTGAAATACCTTTGAGTTTATACCAAAGGTTTTAGGAATGGAAGGACCTGTAACGTCCGCGTCAAGTATACCCACCTTATAGCCCATACGGTTTAAAAGAACCGCTAACATAGAGGTGGTCATAGACTTGCCTACGCCGCCCTTTCCGCTTACAACGCCGATAACGTGTTTTATTGTATTGTATTCGCCGGTAGGCTCTATATGGCTTTCTTTATTTCTTGAAGAGCAAGCCTCAGAGCAAGAGGAGCAGTTGCCCGAACATCCGGTGTTTTTTTCTTCCGCCATTAAAATTCCCTCGCTTTTAATATTATATGTATATTATAGCTCAAACGTCATAAAAAATCAATACGCGGAAAAATAAGCGGCGCTTGAGGACGCCCTTGTATTTTCTTTTAAAAAGAAATTCCGAAAAGGAACACATTTAAAAAAAGCGTTCCTTTTCGGAATATCGTTTATTCTTTAATTCTTTTAAGCGCGCCCTTTTCAAGCCTTGAAACCTGCGCTTGGGAAATTCCTATTTCCTCTGAAACCTCCATTTGGGTTTTTCCGTGCATAAACCTGAGTGAAAGTATATTGCGTTCGCGCTCGCTTAAATTTTTAATTGCTTCTTTAAGCGAAATTTCGTCAAGCCAGTTGCGGTCGTCGTTATTGTCGCCTACCTGATCAAGCACATAAATTGTGTCGCCGCCGTCCGAATAAACGGGATCGTAAAGCGAAACGGGGCTTACAATGCTTTCAAGCGCTATCACAACGTCTTCGATAGGCATTTTAAGCTCGTCCGCAATTTCCTTAACGGTAGGCTCGGTCTGCTTTTTTGCGGCAAGCTTTTCTTTAGCCTGCATTGCCTTATAGGCGGTGTCCTTAATTGAACGGCTTACCCTTATGGCGTTATTATCGCGCAAATAGCGCCTTATTTCGCCTATTATCATCGGAACGGCGTATGTCGAAAAGCGCACGTTTTGTGTGATATCAAAGTTGTCGATTGATTTAATAAGTCCTATACAGCCTACTTGGAACAAATCGTCAAGGTTTTCGCCTCTTCCCGTAAAGCGCTGAATAACGCTTAAAACAAGACGGAGGTTGCCGTTTATAAGCTCGTCGCGGGCAGAATTATCGCCGTTTTTAACCTTTTTTAAAAGCGCTTCCTTTTGAGACTCTTTAAGAACGGGAAGCTTTGAAGTATCTACGCCGCATATAAAAACCTTGTTATTATACATGATAAGGCACCTCCGTAATTACTATTAGAATTATTACCCTAAAGCGCCTTATATAAACTCATATTAAATTTTTTGTTTCGACATATTTCACTTGCATTTGCAATAAATGCGGGCAGGAGTATGAACGGAAGCCTTGCCCGAAATAAAAAACGCCGTACCTGACCGCCGAAAGGTCAAAAAGTACGGCGTAATCGACAAGATTTCTTTAAACCGCGGAAGAGGAGGTATTCGGGGAAACGGCTCAAAACATAAATTTACAGGATTTGCGTATTGCATTTAAGACCGTTGAACGGCTTGTCAAATACCGAAACATCTATATTATCAATTTCGGCAAGAGTAAAAAAGGGATGGGTATTGAACTTTTCGCTGTCGCATAAGAAAACCTTTTTTCGTGAAGAAGAAAGCATAAGCGACGTTAAGTAGTTTTCCTCCTCTGTTGAATCCGAAATAATACCGTTTTTATCAAGGCTCTGCGATGAAAAGAAAAGAATATCGGCATAAATTTCCGATATGGTTTTATATGCTTCAGGACCTGACATAACAGGAGAGCCGTTTATGGAATTACCGCCTATACAATGTGTGCTAATTCCCATTTCAATAGCGTTAAGAGCTGTTAATATGTTGTTTGTGAAAAGCACAACGGAATCCAATCTTGCAATGTACGGAAGAAGAAATGTGGCCGTGCTTGAACCGTCAAGCAATATTTTCTGCCCGTTTTTCAGTAACTGCGACGCTTTTTTTGCAATCAGCTTCTTTTCGGCAACATTTTTCTGCTTTCTGTCATAAAAGCTTGCAACGCCGTAATACTGTTCAATCAGCGTCACTCCGCCGTGGGTTCTTTTTACTAATCCGTTGTTTTCCATATAGGTAAGATCTCTGCGTATGCTTGACGGGGAGGTGAAGGTTGACCTTGAAAGCTCGTTTACCGTAACGAATTTTCTTTCATTTAATATTTGCAGTATTGTTTCCTGACGTTTTTGGCTCATAGTACCGCTCCCTTCCTGAAATTATTTATAATTATACATTTATATTGCCCTTTGTCAATTGCATAAATTGCTTCGGAAACCTGATTTTTGTAGGTTTACAATAGATATGTTACAGAAAATAAAAAAAGAGTGACGAATGGAGCTTCCTGTGTTACAGTTAAAGTTGCTGACGCCAACTGAAAGGAAGCACCACTCGCCATGGATACTGTAACACAAACAATGCTGTATCGTCATGCCCTAATTAACTATGCAAATAAAAAAGGAGTAACAAAAGCGGCAATCAGATACAAAACAAACCGTCAGTATATTTACCGCTGGATGAAAAGATATGACGGAACGCTGCAATCATTGGCAGACAAATCACACCGACCACACCGCCACCCTAATGAGCATACGGCAGAGGGATTAAAGCTAATCACAGATATGCGAAAGCGTAATATGAACGCCGGATTGGTGGTGTTTTGGGTGAAGCTGCGCCAAAGAGGATATACCCGCTCGGTAACAGGACTTTACCGCATTTTACGCCGACAAGGGCAAATGGCAGTTAAGCTGCCAAACCCAAAGTATGTGGCAAAACCGTACGAACAAATGCAATTTCCCGGTCAAAGAGTTCAAACAGATGTTAAATTTGTGCCGGAGGTGTGTATGGTAGGTGATGCAAAGGGCAAGAAATTTTAGCAATATACCGCAATAGATGAGTATTCACGATTTCGGTATTTGGAAGCCTTTGAGGAACACAGCACATGTTCCTCTGCAATTTTTCTTGAACACCTCATAAAAAAATTTCCGTTTAAGATACAATGCGTTCACACCGACAACGGCTCGGAATTTACTAAAAGCTTAGGCAATACCGAAAAGCCGACGCCCACACTGTTTGAGGCGCGCCTCAAACAGTGTGGCATACTCGGCGCGCTTTTAAGAACAACCACAGCAAACGTTGAAGCCTTCGCAAATATGTCGTGAAACCGCGAGGACCTTAGTTTGCTGCTTGAGCAAAGGAAATGGATAAAGGAGATACCTGAGGTTCAGGGAAGCTATTATCTTTTAAGAGCCGTAGATCAGGCGTTTTGGGAGGTCTACAACAAAAACGCAAACCCAAAGGATACGCTTATTAAGTGGAACGATGTTGCAAACGGCGAAATTGCGAGGAAGATAAAGGAATACAGTAATTAAGCGGAGGAGTATGGTTACATATGAAAAAAATTAAATACAAGAACTCGGATAACCGTGAATCTCTGTTGTATTACAGTATGCTTTTACCGTTTTTTGCATTGTTTTTTCTGTTTACGGTTTTGCCGGTGTTATCTTCAGTTATTTTAAGCTTTACAAATTTTGATATGATTTCTGTTCCCGTGTTTAACGGTGTTGATAATTATGCCAGAATGTTTTTGAACGACCGGATATTTATTACAACCGTGAGGAATACATTATATTTTGCAATAATAACGGGACCGGCGGGCTTTTTGCTTTCATTTGTGCTTGCCTGGTTTATAAATGAATTCAAGCCGATGGTAAGAACGGTGCTTTCATTTCTGTTTTATGCGCCGGCTCTTGTGGGCAATGCATATTTTGTGTGGCAGATCGCCTTTTCAAGCGACAGCTACGGATATGTAAACAGCATGCTGTTATCGGCGGGGCTGATTACAGAGCCTATAACATGGCTTAAATCCGAGGCTTATGTTATGCCTATAATTATTATGGTTCAGCTGTGGCAGAGTATGGGAGTTTCGTTCCTTGCAAACATATCGGGACTGCAAAACGTCAACAGTGAAATGTATGAGGCGGGCGCAATAGACGGCATACGAAACAGATGGCAGGAGCTTTGGTATATTACGCTTCCGTCAATGCAGCATATTTTACTTTTCAGTGCGGTAATGCAGATCGCAAGCAGCTTTTCGGTCAGTGCTATTGCCGTACAGCTGGCGGGATATCCGAGCGTGGGATATTCTGTTGATACGATAGTTTCGTATCTGTCTGATGTGGGAACGGTAAAATACGAAATGGGATATGCCGCGGCGCTTTCCGTAATTTTGTTTCTTATGATGGCGGTTACACGCTGGATCATAGGAAAAATTATTGCGGCGATAGGGAGGTGACGGAAATTGACAGGTATAAAAAGAAAAAACATATCGCGCTTAAAGGTATCAAAGGAAAAGCAGTATAAGAGATATACGCGCAGTAAGGCGGGAAATTTTTTCTATGTGCTTTTTTTGGTTGCGTTCGGAGCATTTTCCGTTCTGCCGCTTATATATTGTATAGTAACTTCGTTTAAGCCGCTTGATGAATTACTTGTTTTTCCGCCGAAATTTTTTGTTACAAGACCGACGGTAAGCAGTTATCTTGCGTTGCCGGGACTGCTTTCTAATCTTAGGGTTCCGCTGTCAAGATATATTTTCAACAGTCTTTTTGTTTCGGTTTTCTCAACATTTTCATATGAATATATTATCTTCGTTTACAAATAATAGCATTATCCGATAATGTAAAAAGGAGATTTAATATATGAAGGCAACAGGAATTGTAAGAAGAATAGATGATTGCGGTATAATAACACAAAGAGAATTATGCCGCATAAACACTGGGGTTTTGCTGATTTTGTCCAAGAATTAGATTCGAGGCCCGGGCATAATTCGACTTTAATATGCGCGAAAGGAGGAGCCAATTTATAGGCAGCCGAGCAAAACATATTTAATAACCTGTCACACAGAAAAGCCGAATGAGCACTGAACCTCATTCGGCTTTTCCTATTTCACGAGGAGGATAAGGATGAAAAAGCAAGGCGTACTGATTTACGATGATGTAATCGGTCGGATGGACATCCGTTTCGGGCCGCTGGATTACTACGGCGGCCTTCACTGCGGAGAACGGTTGGAGGTGCTGCTTGACGGAGAGTGGATCCCGACGAGAATCGAACTCGGTGAGTTCTGGTATCTCAAAGGCGTGAAGCTGATCAAGCTAAACGGACTGATCGTAAGAATCGAAGACTGATACTATGTGACGACGGAATGGTCGTCTTTTTTATTATTCCAAGGAAGGAGGCGCTGATGTTGAAATGCTTGATGAAGTATGAATGGGTAAAGCTCCGAAGAGATACCCTGCCGGCCTGCAAAGGTATTATGGGTGCCTGGGCAAAGCTTGCCGCCCGAGCTGCATTTCGCAAAGGACATGCCTCCTACTGTGGCCATAAGAACGCTGTGAGCCCCGGAATGTGGTCCGGTGGTATTGTCGGGCTGAAGAGTATTCTCGGCATCAAAAGCCGCGTACAGGCTTTAGAAACACTGGATAGGCTATCAGCCCTCGGTTATCTGAAATACACGCTGGACAGCAAAACCAAAAAGCTGACCTATCAATTAACGGATTGGGTCGTAAAATGCTCCGGTGACGAGTGCATGAACGGAACCGTGTATGCCACAGACGGTTTTGGGTTTCTCTGCCTCCCCCGCAATATTACGCAGCGACTTGCCGAGGAGCGATATATATTTGATGAAGCAGACGCATGGCTGGATCTCTGGTGCCACACAGTATCAGAGGAACCGGGAAATGCGTTTTCTTTTATGGCGCCGGCTGTTCAATACGGCAATTACGGTGCCATATTAACGATGGAAAAACTGGGTCAGCGCTGGGGCTGGGAAAAGACAAAGGTATGGAGATTTTTCAAAAAGCACGGGGATGTCTTTGCACTGTACCGTCTTCCCGGCTCTTACGGCTGCCTCGTTTTCAATAAATCGTATCCGATGGATACTGAGGTTTCCTTGCCTGAGCAGGCAGAATTCCTGCGTATTCTTGACGAAATGCGTATTTGGGGTGCAAATACGCACAAGGTAGGCAGTGACAATGAACACATCAACCGGCTGGTCGCATGGTACAGCAGAAATGCCGTGGAAAAGTCGATTGGCAATGTGGAAGAAAATCGCGTTGCACTTTCGGACAGTATAATACGCGCGTATTTTTCTCCGTGTTGGAACTGTAAGAATTGTGAGTATGTCTGCCGGAGTAAAGGGTATTTCGATCTCAAGGTACAGGAAACGAATAAAATCCGCGGACCGTGCAGGCCGACGGATATCACCAAAATCGCAAAGGAGATGTTTTATCATGAGCAAACAGGATGAGCTGCAATATGAGCAGCAGGAAAAACGAATACAAGCGCAGTCAGACGCTTTTATCACACTTCTGACAAAGCGAGGCATCTTGGGAGACAGCCGGATCGACGACGCACAAAAGCGTGCTGCCAGACAGGAAAAGACGAAAAACTGTTATCACAACACGCTGATGCTTCTCCAGCACTATCGCACGCTGGTGTGGATGCTGGAATGCTTCCCCGAGACGGTTGCTGCCGAGCTTGATCGGCCGTTTGAAGGCGTGGACAAGCTGATCGAGGATGTGGATGTCGAGGTGGCGCTGGGCAACAAGAAGATCGAAAGCCGGATGCAGGGCATGCAAAAATCTCGCCTGTTGATGGATCGGCTCAACGAGGCACTGACCGTGCTCCGAAAAAAGCCGGACAACGGCGAACGGCTGTATAATCTCATCTACACAACCTACATAGCGCCGGAGGCGCTCAACCATCAGGAGGTATTGTATCGCCTAAACCTGTCGTCGCGGAACTTTTATCGCTATCGCCAGCAGGCCATTTCTGTTCTTTCCATTCGCTTGTGGGCGACAGCTGCGCCGGATGTGGACTTTTGGCTGGAGATGCTGACGCTTCTGGAAGGGCTGAAATGAGGTGAGCTTTGAGAAGTATTTCACTCGACTCCATTGAAATGTTGGCAGATTTATCTGTGAACATTTCAACAAAGCCCTTGATTTTTCTCTCGCACTGGTGTATAATACCCGTTGAAAAGTAGCATGATAATACCAGCAAGTTTTCAATGGAGGTTGGGTTATGGAAATAAAACGAGATCGCTATTTGAAGAAAATCATCTCCTTTATGTGGAATGGTCAGGTATGAAAGCGAATTGCAGGAGCTTCAGGCAATTAAGACAAAAACCAAGGTGACTGAAACAGGCGCCCGAAAATGGAATCGGCTCATTTCACGCTATTATAAGACGAAAACGGTAACCGAAGAAATGGTCGAGGCAATGGTTGATGAGATCCGAGTGAATACCGACGGCTCTTTGGATATTCGGTTTAAGTACATGCCTGAGTTTGAGGAAATGTTCAAGGAGTGCGAGCGAATCAGAAAGGAGGTTGCCTAAATGCCGAAAAAACAGCTTGCCGTGTATCTCAGGCTATCGCTTGAGGACACCGGCGCGAATGATGAGAGCAATAGTATTACGGCCCAGCGCGGCATCATCGCTCAGTTTATCCAAGGGCAGCCTGAGCTTGCTTCCATGAAGACGGTCGAGTTCGTCGATGACGGATATTCCGGGACGAATTTCGACCGTCCCGGTTTTAAGCGGATGATGGCGATGGTGCGCTCCGGTGATGTTTCCTGCATCGTCGTGAAAGACCTTTCCCGATTTGCGCGAAACTATATTGAAGCCGGCGATTACCTTGAGCACATCTTTCCATATCTCGGCATCCGGTTTATTGCGGTCAATAACCATTACGACAGCGATCAGTTTATTGGGACAACCGGCGGCATTGATGTTGCCTTCCGAAACTTTATGTATGAGATGTACAGCGTTGACATCTCAAAAAAGGTAAAAACATCACAGCACATGCTGATGAGAAGCGGCCGGTATGTCAGCCATTGCCCATATGGATACACAAAGATCAAAGGGCAAAAGCACCATATGGTGCCGGATCCCGAAACTGCACCCACTGTGCGAGATATTTTCCTGTGGGCTATTGAGGGAAAGAAATCCACGGAAATTGCCCGTATCCTTAACGAAAAGCATATTCCGACGCCGATGCAGCACAAAAAGCTCTCACGGCAAGGGATTAGCAACGATGCGATGTGGAGTCATCAGGCGGTGATCCGAATCATACGGGATTATAAGTATACCGGAGCCATGGTGTCTTTCAAATGCGGAAATGAAACCATTCGGGCCAAAGTGCAAAAACGGTATGCGCCGGAGGATTATGTGATAAATGAGGGCATGCACGAACCCATCGTAACACACGATGAATACTACGCAGCGAATGATACCCTGCGGAAGGTGAAAAAGTACGATGTTGTCAGAACCGACCGCCGTGACCGTGTTTACTATTGCGGGCACTGCGGCCGCAGACTTCGCAAGACCTTTGGCTTGGACGAATATTACTCCTGCGCTACGCCGTTATATATAAGGGACGCTCCGTGTGCAGGCATTCATTGGAGCCGGACAAATATAGAGGATGTTGTTTTCACCACATACAAACGGCAGCTGCAAATCGTCAGCGAAGAATATCGCAGGACAATAAATGAAAAGCAGCCGGATAAGCTTGCTCCTCTTCGGGCGCAGCAAAAATCCCTCCGCATTCAGCTCGGAGGGATCGGCGGTAAGGTTGCATCACTGTATGAGCAATTCCGTTCCGATGAAATATCCCGGAATGCTTTTCTCGAAAAGAAAGGCGCTCTTTCAGAGGATAGGGACAGACTCCAGACGGAGTTATCACGAATCGAGGATGAAATTGAAGGCCTGCTGCAAAAGCAGGAAGAAAGCAACACGGCAATGAATGCGATCAAAAATATCGCCGCTGCAGCAGATGAGCCGGACGATAAACTCCGGGAAAGAATGTACGACGATATAGACCGCGTCATTGTTTTTGACAACGAAAATCTGAAAATTGAATGGAAGTTTGATGTTGCCTTCCAACTTTCATGACCATGTAAAAGCCGGTTTTTTGCTGGCTTTTATGCTGTTTTTGTGTTATAATAACGCAAGGGTTAATTTTGTCGAAAGTCCGGAAACCCTTGATATATAAGGGTTTTTAAGAATTTTTGGATTCTACTTGACACAAGCAGACGATCTCGGCAGGGTGGTAATTCCAAAGGAAATACGCCGCACAATGCGTATCCGCGAGGGCGACCCGCTTGAAATATATACGAACTCCGGCGGAGAAGTGATTTTTAAAAAATATTCGCCGATAGGGGAGCTTTCGTCCTTTGCAACGCAGTATGCCGATGCGCTCAACGGGGCTACCGATATGACGGTGCTTATATGCGATCGCGATCATTGCATAGCCGCTTCGGGCATATCGAAAAAAGAAGTAATTGAACGCAGGGTAACCCAAACGGTTGAGGATATAATGGAAAGCCGCAAGGTTGAGGTTTTTGACGGCGGTAGCGCTTCGCCGGCAATAGAGGGACTTGACCAGAATATAACCGTTGCGGCGCCTATCGTTATATCCGGCGATGTAAGCGGGGCGGTGGTGTTGGCTTCGGACAAGGGCGAAAAGCCTACCGACAGCGACGTTAAGCTGGCTTCGGTTGCGGCGTCGTTTTTAGGAAAGCAGATGGAATGCTGATAAAAGAACTGTTATCGGCAAAAATAAACCGCGAATGTTAAATGCATTTGCGGTTTATTTAATACAGATTTAACTTGTGTTTTTTTCTTTACTGTGGTATTATAATCAAAGAAAATTATAATGGGGGAGAAGTTTTGAAATGAACACAAATATTTCAAGAGAAACAGCTGCAGAGCTGCTCCTTAAGTACAATAAAAACAGTTTCCATATACAGCACGCCGTTACGGTTGAGGCGGTAATGAAGTACTTTGCAAAAAAGCTCGGCTTTGAGAACGACGCCGAGGAGTGGGGAATAGTCGGTCTTTTGCATGATGTGGACTTTGAACAGTACCCGAACGAGCATTGCATAAAAGCACCCGAAATTTTAAGCGAGGTTAATGCCTCCGATGAGCTGATACACGCGGTATGCTCGCACGGATACGGCATAACGGTAGACGTAAAGCCGGAGCACATAATGGAAAAGGTGCTTTTTGCAACAGACGAGCTTACCGGTCTTATAGGCGCGGCGGCGCTTATGCGCCCTTCAAAAAGCGTTGCCGATATGGAGCTTAAAAGCCTTAAAAAGAAATTTAAGGATAAGCGATTTGCCGCAGGCTGCTCGCGCGAGATAATCGCAAAGGGAGCGGATATGCTCGGCGCCGAGCTTGATACTCTGCTAAACGATGCGCTTGAGGCTATGAAGCAATGCGAAAACGAAATTTCGGATAATTACAGTAAGCTGACGGGAGAAGCATTATGAGAAAAACAAAAATAGTATGTACGTTAGGCCCTACCTGCTCCGATGAAAAAACGCTTACGGAAATGTGTATGGCGGGTATGAACGTTGCGCGCTTTAACTTTTCGCACAGCACATATGAGGAGCACGAGGCAAGAATAGCGGTTGTAAAAAAGGTGCGCGAAAAATTAAATATTCCGATTCCGATAATGCTTGATACAAAGGGACCCGAATACAGAATAAAAACCTTTAAGGATGGTAAGGTCTTTCTTAAAGAGGGCGACGTATTCGCCTTTACGTCCGACGATATAACGGGGGACGAAAAAAGGGTTTCGGTTAATTATAAAGGTCTTGCGCACGACCTTGAAAAGGGCGATAAAATTCTGCTTAACAACGGGCTGCTTGTTTTTGAGGTGAACGAGACCACCGATACGGACGTTATATGCAGCGTGATCGTGGGCGGCGAGCTTTCGGACCGCAAAAGTATGAGCTTTCCCAACAAGACCTTAAAGCAGGTTTATTTAAGCGAACAGGATAAAAGCGATATTAAATTCGGAATAGAGCACGATATTGATTTTATTGCCTGCTCGTTTGTTTCCTGCAAGCAGGATCTGCTTGACGTTAAGGCATATTTAAGCGAGATCGGCGCAAGGAACATTGATATAATTGCAAAAATAGAAAACCGCACCGGCGTTGATAATATTGAGGAGATATGCGAGGAATGCGACGGTATAATGGTAGCGCGCGGCGATATGGGCGTTGAAATTCCGTTTGAGGAGCTGCCCGCAATACAAAAGCATATTATTACAAAGTGCAGATTGCTCGGCAAGCGCGTTATAACGGCGACCGAAATGCTTGAATCTATGATACACAACGCAAGACCCACGCGCGCCGAAATCTCAGATGTTGCCAACGCCGTTTACGACGGTACAAGCGCTATAATGCTTTCGGGCGAAACGGCTGCCGGCAAATATCCCGTGCTTGCGGTTAAAACAATGGCTACAATAGCCGAAAATACCGAGAAAAATATTCATTACGACAGACGGTTTTTATCCTCCCAGTTTAAAATTAAAAATACGGTTGACGCAATATCGCACGCCACCTGCGGAATGTCTATTGATATTGCGGCAAAGGCTATTGCGGTTTGCAGTCTTTCGGGAATGACGGCAAGAATGGTATCGCGCTTTCGCCCGCCCGTTGATATAGTGGGGCTTACCACAAGTGAAAAGACATGGCGCAAGCTTGCGCTTTCGTGGGGCGTGCAGCCGTGTATGTGCGAGAATTATCCCTCAACCGACGTGCTTTTTTATAATGCGCAAAAGCTTACAAAGGATATGCTTAAGCTTAAAAACGGTGATAAAATTGTTATTACCGGCGGCGTTACGAACGGTAAATCAGGCAATACAAACCTTATAAAGGTTGAAACGCTTTAGGCTGTATATGGTTTAGAAAAACCGGATTTTGTTGCTTTGAGTGCTAAGCACAAAATAGATATGTATTCTCTTTAACGGGGGAACGGATTGCCACGGTCGCATTGCTCCCTCGCAATGACTAAATTGTTTGTCATTCTGAGTAACGTTGCGAGTGCCTGCGGTGCAGGAAGAAGCGAGCAAAAGGAAGCACCGCGGTCAAAAGTTGTTCGCGCTCCAAGCGAATAACAACTTTTGGGCACCGCAA
>ERZ773188.2218-NODE-2218-length-19319-cov-117.539400_pt1 | contig 19319 bp, 23 predicted proteins | sample MGYA00581011_ERZ773188 | MGnify/ENA primary metagenome ERZ773188 (study PRJEB29015, sample SAMEA2737798) | human gut metagenome | biome: human gut; feature: human-associated habitat; material: faeces | place: China | collected 2012 ...
CGATACCGCAACCCTCGGGGCCAAAGGCCCCGTCAAACTTAAGAACCCTCCGGCCAAGGGCCGGTCAATCCTAAGAACCTTTCCCCTTTGAACCCTCTGAACCTTCTGCATCCAATGCTGTGAAGAAATCAGTTTTCCAAAAGCTTTGCAAGGCAGGGCTCCACCTGCACTCCTTCCCGGTAATCGCTGCCGTCTTTATAAGTGTATTCGATGGCATAGGAAAGGAAGGAAGCCGCTTTCTTGACTGCGTCGGAAAGACTCTTTCCCTGAAGAAGGGAACCGGTCACCACGCTGGTGAAAAGATCGCCGGTGCCGCAGGTGGCAAAGGGGATGCGCTTCACCTTGTAATCGGAGTAGGTGCCTTCCTTGGCATCGAAGCAGGCAATGCGGATGGTGCCTTTATCCGATGGCACGCTGGTAATCACCACCTGTTTGGGACCCCGGGCAGTAAGGTCATGGGCGATGGAAAGAAGGGCATCTGTGGTAACCGGCTTGTCATCATAGGGACGGTCTGTGAGAAGGCAGGCTTCCGTATAGTTCGGCGTCACCACGGTGGCGGCGCTGATGAGTTTCTTCATTTCCTTCACAATGTCCGGAGTAAAAACGGGGTAGAGCTTTCCGTCATCTGCCATGGCCGGATCCACCACCACCAGGGTATCCTTTCCGGCAAAACGGGAAATGGCATCAAGTACGATGCCGATCTGGCCTGCGTCTGCCAGAAAACCGCTGTAAATGGCATCATAAGAAAAGTTCAGCTTCTGCCATTGATCCATAAATTCCTTCATATGAGGAGTGAAATCAGAAAAAGTGAAATCACCGTAGGTCAGATTATTGCTGAAAATAGCAGTGGGGAAGGGATTCACCTGAAACCCCATGGCAGAAATCACCGGCAGTGCTGCGGTGAGTGAACAACGCCCGAAGGCGCATAAATCATGAATAGCGAGTACGCGTTTTGTAGACATAAGTACCTCCTGCTGTATAGAATAATTCTATTTTACAATGGCCTTGGTACTACGTAAACGACCAATTTTTGAAAGAAATATATGACCAGATTATCCGCTGACCGCTATCGGCTGTCGGCTATCGGCTATCAGCTGTCGGCTGTTGGCTATCGGCTATCGGCTGTCGGCTGTCCGCTCGCCGTTCCCCAGTCCCAGCCCCAGCCCCAGTCCCGACTCCCCAGTCTCCAATCCCCAATCCCCAATCCCCAATCCCCAATCCCCACCCCCCTTGACAGGGGACCCCAGGGGGGTGTAGTATGGTGGACGTTAGGGATATAAAAATTTTGATTTCTAAAAAATATAAATTCAGCAAGGAGAACGAAATGGAACACTGCGAATGCCGACACACCATGCGAACGGAAAAGGAAAGAAAAGTACTGATGACCCGCCTGAAAACGGTGGAGGGCCAGATCCGGGGCATTGAAAAAATGGTGGAAAGCGACGCCTACTGCCCGGATATTGTGATGCAGGTGTCTGCGGTGACCAATGCGCTGAACAGTTTCAACAAGCTTCTCCTGGCTGCCCATATTCGCGGATGCGTCACAGAAGACATCCGGGAAGGAAAGGAAGACAAAGTGGATGAACTCTGCAGCATGCTGCAGAAAGTGATGAAATAGGATTTCTCTTTGTCTTTATCCTTAACAGAAAGATGGTGATTTTATGAGTGAAAATAAATGCCAGTACCTGGTAACCGGCATGACCTGCGCCGCCTGCCAGGCCCATGTGGAAAAAGCAGTGAGCCGGGTGCCGGGGGTAGACAAAGTGACAGTGTCTCTCTTGACCAATTCCATGTCCGTAGAAGGGAAGGCTTCTACCAGCGATGTGGTGGAGGCGGTGGAAAAGGCAGGCTATGGTGCCAAACCCATGAATGCTTCCTCTGCCGGTGTGTCCCGGCTGGAAGCAGAAAAGGAAGCTCTGGAGGATCATGAAACTCCGAAGCTCAAAAGACGGCTTCTCATTTCTATCCTTTTCCTGATAGTTCTCATGTACTTCACTATGGGACACAATATGCTGGATCTGCCGGTGCCTTTCTTTTTGAATCATAATCATCTGGGCCTTGCCCTGACGGAAATGATTCTGGCCCTCATTGTCATGGCAGTGAACCATGCCTTCTTCGATTCCGGCTTTAAGTCCCTTTTCCACAGGAGTCCCAACATGGATACCCTGGTGGCTCTGGGGTCTTCCGTATCCTTCGGCTGGTCCCTTTATGTATTTTATAAAATGACCTGGCTCATAACCCAGGGCTCGTCTAGTATGGACATCATGCCTCTCTATCATGACCAGCTTTATTTCGAATCGGCTGCCATGATTCCTGCCCTCATTACGGTAGGAAAACTCTTGGAGTCCATTTCCAAAGGACGCACCACCGATGCGCTGAAGGGGCTCATGAAGATTGCCCCGAAAACGGCCCTGGTGGAAAGGGAGGGGAAGGAATCCCTCATTCCTGTGGAAGAAGTGCGGTTAGGAGACATATTTATAGTAAAGCCCGGCGAATCGGTGCCGGTAGATGGCGAAATCCTGGAAGGGGAAACGGCGGTGGACGAGTCCGCTTTAACCGGGGAATCGGTGCCGGTGGATAAGAAACCCGGAGACCGGGTGAGCGCCGCCACCATGAATACCAATGGCTATATCCGGGCCCGGGCCCTCCGGGTAGGAGAAGATACCACCTTTGCCCAGATTATCCGCATGGTCAGCGATGCGGCTGCCACCAAGGCGCCCATTGCCCGCATAGCTGACAAGGTGTCGGCGGTCTTTGTGCCGGCAGTGATTCTCATTGCTATTCTGGTATTCCTCCTGTGGATTCTGCTGGGGGCTCCCGTTTCCAGGGCCCTGGAATACGCCATCTGCGTCCTTGTCATTTCCTGTCCCTGTGCCCTGGGCCTGGCAACGCCGGTGGCCATTATGGTGGGCAATGGCATAGGTGCTAAAAACGGCATCCTCTTCAAAACCAGTGAAGCTCTGGAAAATGCTGGGAAAATCGATATAGCCGTCATGGATAAAACCGGTACCATTACGGAAGGAAAACCCAGGGTAACCGACATGGTTCCGGCGGAAGGGGTTTCGGAAAAAGAACTTCTGGAAAAGGCCTACGCTCTGGAAGTGAAATCGGAACATCCCCTGGCTCTGGCAGTGGTGGATTATGGCAATCGGAAATTAGTGAAAGCCCTTCCCTTGACTGATTTCAAAATCCTGTCGGGGCACGGACTGGAAGGAAACCTGGGAGGAAAGAAACTCCACGGCGGTTCTGCTTCCTATATTTCCACCTTCACCTCCATCCATGGTCTCAGGGATAAGGCGGAAGCCCTTGCAGAAGAAGGGAAGACGCCACTTTTCTTTGAAGAAGAAGGAAAACTTCTGGGACTCATGGCCGTGGCCGATGTCATCAAGGAAGACTCGCCCCGGGCCATCCAGGAGCTTAAGGATATGGGCATCCAGGTGGTCATGCTGACCGGCGACAATGAAAAGACGGCGGCTGCCATGGCCCGGAAGGCCGGCGTGGACCATGTGATTGCCGGCGTCCTTCCTGATGGAAAGGAAGCGGTCATCAGAAAGCTCCAGGCCTTTGGGAAAGTGGCCATGGTAGGGGACGGTATTAATGATGCCCCGGCTCTGGTGAAGGCGGATACAGGTATTGCCATCGGTGCCGGCACCGATGTGGCCATTGACTCTGCCGACATTGTACTCATGAATTCCCGCCTCTCCGATGTGTCCGCTGCAGTGCGTCTTTCCCGGGAGACTTTGAAAAATATTCACGAAAACCTTTTCTGGGCTTTCGCCTACAACGTGCTCCTCATCCCCATGGCTGCCGGCCTGTATCCTGGCATCCGCATGAACCCCATGTGGGGCGCCGCCGCCATGTCCCTTTCCAGCTTCACTGTCTGCATGAACGCTCTAAGGCTGAATCTCTTCAACGTCCGCAGCCCTTCCCGGGACAAAAAGAAAAAGATGGCGGTCCTGCCGGACTGGGATACCATTTCCGGCAAGCCTTCCTCTGTAGAAAAGCCAGAAGCAGCGGGAGGAAAGGCAGTGGTCCTGGTAGAAGGCATGATGTGTGAAAACTGCGAAAACCACGTGAAGAAAGCGCTGGAATCGCTTCCCTTCATTACCGGTGCCCGGGCAGACCACAAAACAGGTCGGGTGTCCATTACATACAGCTCACAACCCGACGAGGTAGCCATGAAACAGGTGCTGGCCAAGGCGGATTATGAATATAAAGGCATTTTATTTCCAAAGGAGGAAACAAACATGAAAGAAACAGTTAAAATCGAAGGTATGATGTGCAATCACTGCGAAATGACAGTAAAGAAAGCCCTGGAAGCCCTGGACGGTGTGGAAAAGGCCGATGTATCCCATACCAAAGGCACCGCTGTTCTTACTCTGGATAAGGCAGTAGCTGATGGAGATATTAAGAAAGCCATCGAAGACAAGGACTACACCTTCAAAGGCATTGAAAAATAAGGAATCAAAAAGCCGTGAAACGGGAAACCGCTTCACGGCTTTTTTTGATTTCTAGAACTGCTTGATTCTATCGAAGAAAATCAGCAATTTCTACTTGAAGGTACATCTATATAGATGTATAATATATACAGAGTTAAGGAAGGAGGTGAGGCGGATATGAAAGACAAAAAAGAGGAGTTAATCCTATTAACGGCAATCATCAATTTGGTAACGGCGATTGTGATGTTAATAAAAGCGATTAACTCCTAGCAGTCAAGAGGGTGGAAGAATCACCCTCCGCCCTCTTGGGTGGCTACCTTCAATATATCATATCCGCAAAAACTATGCAAAAACTAACACTTTGGATTTCAATCGCAGCATTTATTATTTCGGTAGCAGCATTAGTAATTACCCTGATTAAACTGTAATCAACGGAGCATAAGAATGGAAGCAATTAATGAAGTAATGACGTTATCAGAGGCATCGCAGAAATGGAATATCCCGCAGATTACCCTCAAAAATGCCTGTGCCGGGCAGAAGGGATATCCGCCACGGTTCACTGCGGATGAATGCAGAAAGTCCGGGAGAACCTGGCTGGTGACACGCCAAGGGATGGAACGGCTCTATGGACCGGAGTCTGAATAAAATGTTCAGTGGTAGTATAATGGTAGTATTTTACGACTGAAAATTTCACGGGAAAATGTAAAATTAAAAAGCGCTGATAGACGATTTCATTCGATTCTATCAGCGCTTTTTGATATGGTGCCGGAGGCGGGACTTGAACCCGCACGATGTTGCCATCGCCAGATTTTGAGTCTTTACGGCATCCAGTATTTACCGTATTTATCGAGCTTTTCGGCTCTATAAATTACGATATTTTACCATATTTTTGAGTAAAGTATCTTACTGGTATCGTACAAAATGGGGCCATTTTTTTATTGACCGATGACAATCAGGTGCACAGAGCCTCCAAGACTTTGGCTGCTTCTTCATCGGCGCCTGGCATAACGTGGGCGTAGATGTCCATGGTGGTGGCGCAGGAGGAGTGGCCAAGTCTCTGCTGGACTACCTTGTAGTTGATACCCGCCTGGAGAAGCAGGGTGGCCGATGTATGGCGGAATGAATGGAAAGAAAACTGCGACAGTCCGGCGGCCTTAAATGCTGCCTTGGCGTCATGGGTGACGTTGTTCGGACAGATAGGAGTGAGGTTCTCCGATGGAAATACCAAGTCGCAGGCCTTATGATCCGGAAGGCGGAGCTTCAGTCGGAGGCAGTACGCTTTCTGCTCCCGCAGCATGGCGATGGTGGACTCATCAATGGACAGGGTCCGGCGGGAACTGGTGGTCTTCGTGCTCTGGGTAATGACCGCAGACTTACCGTCACGGACGAGGCAGGTCTGATTTACGGAGACAGTTTTGCGGGAGAGGTTCACGTCCTGCCACCGAAGGCCCAGTATCTCGCTGCGCCGCATGCCGGTGACCACCGCAAAACGGCAGATCCGGAGCAGTACAGGATTCGAGATGTGGGCGAAGACGGCCTCCAGCTGCTCCCGGGTGAGCGCCATGGCCTTTGTGTGAGGGACGTGGGGCTTCTTCACTGCAGCCAGTGGATTCACAGGGATGACGCCATCCAGCGCCGCCTGCTTCAGCGCTGTACTGGTGACGGTATGGCAGTAGGCCACGGTACGGGGAGACAGGCCGGATGCAAGGAGCTCTTTCCAGTACATCCGGAACGTCACGGGCTTAAGCTTGTCCAGGGGAATGGAGCCAATGGGCGCATCGGTGATGTGCTTCATGACACAGGTGTAGGACTCTATAGTCTTGGGCGTCACGGAGTCTCCAAGGCCTTCGAGCCATGCGCTGCACCATTCCCCCAGCAGGATGTGGTCATTCATCAGGGGAAAGCGTTCATAGGCTGCCACCTCGGCATCCCGTTTGCTGATGGCTTCAGTTTTTGTCTTCCCGTAGAAATGCCGCTGCCTGCCATCAATGACAGCAGTAACTTCATAATACCCGTCTTTTCTCCTGGGCATGGAAATCAGCCTCCTTTGCTGATGGTTCAAGGAGGAAATGGTATAATATAACCGTAACCTCCTGATTCACTAATCGACATCGGTTACAATGGCCACGACTGTGCAGAGCCGGTGGCCAGGGCCTCATCCATGTGGCGACATGGGTGAGGCTTTTTACGTGGGCTATTGAACGATTTTGGGGATTTTTAAATTCCAGTCATCAGGGAATCCTAAAGTGTGAAGAATAGTATTTGGACTTACAGACGTTAAGTGGTTTTTCAAATGGTTATTCATCGATTTGCGAATTGAGTTGTGAAGCATTGCATATTCGGTGTAGCTCAAGAAGCATTGAATCGATATAAAAGTAGAATACACATCTGATCTAGTGCCAGATACTGGGATTGTTGGGAAGATGGAATGAATGGGGGACCAGTATTTTAGATCCTGCCGGCATTTAAATCCAAGCAAGCGATTGTTGTGAGCGCATACATTACGCACTTCATTTATATTTTTTAAGAAGCTAACCAGTGTTTCCGGCGGAAATGTGAAAGGTGAATGAATGTGCTGACCGATAAATTCGCCGAAGTCTTTGGCAATGAGATTTTGTAATTTAGTCGGGGAGGCATCGAGCATGAAACGAAGCTCGCCAAAATCCAAATAATTAACCAATACCCAAATAGGGAGTTCATTATATTTATGGATATAATGATAAATACTACTGCCACGGTATTTCAAGGAATTATACCGGTTGATTATCTTGGAGAGTTTAGCGATTGTAGAAATGACAGATAAAGACTTGTTTGAGTCGTAGCAATTAATATTTAAGTATGCATATGGAATATTTGGATACATTTCTGCAAATCTATAGGCGAAAATGGATTTTAAGTGGGATTCGGCAGCAATCGTGGCTTTGAAGAACGATTGTTTAATTTCTTTGTCGAAAAGATATAAGCGAGATACTTCTTCAAAAGTCGTGCCGTTCGTATACTGTTCACCAGTTCGAGGGAAGTATTTGCTATAACCATTGATAATGTTGTAATAGTTATTGCTTAGTAAGTATTTCTCGGCTTGTTCAATATCATTTATAACAAGGCCTCTGGCTTGCAGTAATTTTACTTGCTCATTAATGGTCTTAAATGGCTTTTGCATAAAAAAATACCTCCTCCATAATGGAGAAGGTACCCGCGCTGGCCCCCGTAGAGGTAACAGCACTATCTCTAACTCCATTATACTGATAAATGGGAAAATGTCAAAATTAGATAATCATTAAATGAATCTATAGGCAATTGGAATTATCATTTTGCCAACGTTGGCGAAACGATATCAACATAATACCTTTATTTTTTGAGAAATTTTAAGGATATTTGCAAAACACATTTACAAAAACGGTCATTTTTATAAATGTAAACCAACGTCATTTACAAAAAACGGAGTTTTTATAAATGAGGAAATTAGTTCGATGAAATGCGATTAGTTCGGAAAAGTGCCATTTTTGAAACTTAAATGGGCTGGAGAGGGCGTATCGTGTACCTGCACGATATGTTTTCAAGTCATTTCAAGTAATTTGCTGCGCTTTTCAAGTAACATGCCGGTCACAAGTGGAAACCTCGATAAATACTGGCTTTTTTGGCTTTCAAGTAACTTGCTGGTAACTTTCAAGTAACATGATTTTAACGTGACATGATGAGTTAGATATCAGATGGTTACGTTAAGATATGTTAAACTGGAAGGGTAGGGCAGCATCTGTTTTTCCTTTTTCCTTTCTGTGTATATACAATCATGCATTCCTGCCCTCAGAGACGTGGATCATTTCTTTTGCTTCACGGCTGGCCTCTTCGGACCTGGACAATCCGGAGGGGCCTTTTTCTGCTGCGTAAAAAACGATGCGATATTTGGGGGACTTTTATATAAAAGTCATCCGATTTGGGTGACTTTTGCATAAAAGTCGTCCATCTGAAGAAGTGCTTCCGCATCGTGGAAGCGTTGATTTTAACCGTTCGAGGACGGCAAACGGAGTTTTATTGGCGTAGGATTAGTGAATCTCGCTCTGCTTGATGACTGCCAGGCCTCGGACAGTTACGGATTCGCAGTTCTCAGCGTTGAAGACCATGGGAGGGTATTTCGGATTGGCGGAGATGAGGGTGATGGTATCGTTGGAACGGTAGAAGCGCTTGAGGCAGGCTTTCTCATGGTCGATTTCCACTACGGCAATCTGACCGTTCTCGACTTCCGGCATGGACTTGGCGAAGACGATGTCTCCATCGTTGATATCTATATCTATCATGGAATCACCTACGACTTTCACCGCAAAGTCCACGTTGTACTTGCCATCTACATCCACGTAGGAAACGTCCTGGTTCAGATCCTCCAGGGGCTTGCCTGCTGCCACGTAGCCAAGGAGGGGAACCTTCTTAAAGACAGGCTTGAACGTTCCGGCGGGGAGGCTGGGGGAAGTATTCGAGGAGGTATCATATCCCATTAGCCATGCGGGAGTAACATTCAAAGCGTGGGCCATTTTATCAATGTTGTCTTGCTTCGGCTCATACTTGCCATTTAGATAGTCAGATATGGATGACGCACGAATTCCAGAGCGGCGCGATAGTTCAGCAGCTGTGATTTCTCTTTGATTCATCATGGCCTTTAATCGTTTAATCAATTCTTCTTTCATATATAGCACCAACCTTTTCACATTTATTTTCTTTATAATATACGGAAATCAGAAGAAAAGCAACGGAAATGAAAATAAAATATACGGAAAACCGTTGACTTATGATAACAGGCGAGTTATTATATAGTCATGATACGGAAAACCGTATTTAGAAGGAGGTGAATTGTATGGCAGAGAGATATGACTATCGTGCCCTCAGAGGGTTCATCAAGGAGAATTTTGGCTCCAACGATAAGTATGCAAAGTTCCTGAATATCGGTACTACCGCACTTTATGAACGTCTTGCATGCAATATCCCGTTCAGGCAGACAGAGATTGATGCCACTGTAAAATACGGACATCTGAGTGGAGACGATGTTATGCGGCTTTTTTTTACCAAAGAAATACGGAAAACCGTATAAAGGAGGATAGTATGAACGACATTCAGATTTTTGATAATCCGGAATTCGGGAAAATAAGAACAGTCAGGAAAAATAATGAACCGTGGTTTGTGGGAAAAGATATTGCCGAAGCACTTGGATACAAAAACACCAAAGACGCTTTGATAAACCATGTAGACGAAGAAGACAAGGGAATTTTGAAAGGTAGCGATTTGCGACCTTTGGAAAATCACATTCCTAAGAAAGCCTTTCCGGTAAATTTTGTCAGAGCGGACATACCTAATCGTGGTGTGACCATCATCAACGAATCCGGCCTCTACAGCCTCATCCTGAGCTCCAAGCTCCCTACGGCGAAGAAGTTCAAACACTGGGTGACCAGTGAGGTGCTTCCGGCGATTCGGAAGACCGGGGGATACATCCCGGTGAACCCGGGGATGAGTGACATGGAAGTGCTGGCCAGGGCGGTGCTGATTTCCCAGAAGACCATCGGAGTCCTGAAGGAAGAAAACAAGAAGCTGGAGACAGCAAACGAGGCCATGAAGCCGAAAGCCCTCTTCGCCGATGCGGTATCCGCCAGCAAGGATGGGATCCTCATCGGAGCGCTTGCGAAACTGCTTCGGCAGAACGGCATAGCAATTGGGCAGAACAGGCTGTTCAGGATCCTCCGGGAAGATGGGTACCTTATGAAATCGGGAGCAGCTTACAACACACCTACGCAGAAGGCTATGGAGAAGTCCCTGTTCCGGGTAAAGGTAAGAACAATTGCGAACCCCGATGGGTCGATCCGCACAACCAGCACGACACTGGTCACCGGGAAGGGGCAGCAATATTTCGTGAACCTTTTCCTGAAGGAAGAACCGGCGCTGTTTTAAAGGCAAGGAGGTGCCACCATGGGGAGCCCAGTTGAAAGAACGGCCTTCACCATTGCGGAGGCCGCCGATTCGGCCGGAGTAGGCCGGGAACAGATTACGGAATGGATTGATTCCGGAGAGCTCAAGGCCTTCAAGGTAGGGAAGCGGCGGGGAAAGACCATGATACCCGTGGAGTGCCTGAAAGAGACACTCTTCAGGAAAGCGGAGGCCCGGGAAGGGCTCCCGGTCACGTCGCCAACGCTGCAGATCCTCCGCATGAAGAGAAAAAAGAAAGCCGGAATCGCATAAGCGCTCCGGCGGATAGGAGAAAACATTATGAAAGGATTGGGAAAAAAGAAGGTAGCCCTGCTGATTGAACAGCTCGAAGAGCTGAGAGACGCAGCCAAAGACAAGTCGTATGACTTTACCGAAGACAAGTCCATTTCCAGAATCTATACGGGGAAAGCGGACGCCTTCGATGTGGCCATCAGTTTCATCAAGACAATGGCAGGTGAAAACGATGAAAAAACCTCTGATGTACAGGATTAAATGGGAAAAAATCGGTATCCTGCTCACCATCGCTTTGGCAGCTGGTGGCATCGGTTACGGCTATTACCGGGACATGCAGGCATCGGAGCTGGTGGAGTACCGGGTAGAGGTCGAGCAGGGCGATACGCTCTGGGGCATCCTCGGCAGACTAGCCACGGATAAAGACGATATGAGTAAACTCACCTGGCAGGCCATGCAGGATAACCACATCAGTGACCCGGGAAACCTTCAGCCTGGCACAGAGCTCATCGTCCATGTAAAACAGGCTCGGAGCCTGTAGGAGGCAAGACAATGGGAAGGAAGAGTCGAATGCTGGTATTCGCTCCGGATGCCGTTGCTCGCCTGATGAGGATGAAAGGCATCAATGACGATGACCTGCGAGAGGCCGGCATTGGCGTTAGGACCATACAACGATTTCATACGCTATGCAATTTCCGGGCGCTGCCGTCTACTTACATGAAGCTCTGCAAAGTTCTGGGCTGTAAGAAGAGCGACATCACCTACTGGCAAGGGTATGAAATGACCGAATCCTACAACGAGGATGATGACCGGCGCCCCAGAAGGTGCATAGTATGCGGGAAAATGTTCATCCCGTTTACGACAACTAAAAGGCCGGATGGAACCATCAATGTAGCAGGAAAGGACTACTGTTCATTCCAGTGCTGCAAGGAAGATAACCCGCAATTCAAAGAGAAAGACAACCGAAACGGCCTAGAACACTTCCGGGGCCACGGGAATAATTTCAATAAAAAGGGCCCTAGCAATTGCCGTTGCTAGAGTCCCGAAGCGGAGATGCTCATATACTCACTCCGCTCTTATTTTATCACAAATAGGAGGTAAAAGATGGTTAGTACAGACTGTGGCGTATGCCCATTCGCCGACAAGTGCTACGTCAAAGACAAATTCCAAAGGCTCCCCACCAGTAAAGGCGGGCTGGGGATGTGCCCAAAGGTCGAAATCGGCTGGGCGCAGGTAACATGCAGGGCATGCCACTTCACCGGCAGGGTGGGAGACAGGGGAGGATCGAAAATCCGGAACTATCGGACCTGTCTCTTGCTCCCCAATGAGCCGATTGTACAGAAAATCAAGGGACATAAAAAGAACTGCCCATTCATGGAGCAGGTAATAAAGGAAAGAGCTTTGGGAGATGTATTTGGAGGTAACAAATGAAAGCGAAAGAAAAGGAAACTATCCTTGATTTCCTTAATGGAAAAATCATTGAAACCCAGAAGGAAATGGCGGATGCGAATGCCGCCGGAGACAACAAGGTTTATTTCACCTGCGTCGGCGTGAGGCTTGCATTTGAAACGCTGAGGGAGTACATCCGAGATTTCAAGGAGGAATAGCCATGGAAGAAAGAGAAATCGCCGATGCCATCCGCCAGGATAACAACCGGAAGTCGTACTGCCTCCAGCTGCTTGAAAAGATGGTATACGGCATCGACTCTGAACCGGTTGACCTGGAGGCCTTGTACAACGAGGAAGGCGCCATATGGGGGGTAATGGTCCACTTCGCTTCCGGAGGGACCGTCTGCGTGAATGTAGAAGGAGACAGCCCGCTGGCCATGGTACGGGAAATCATCAAAAAGGCCGAACTGGGATAAGGAGGGACATCATGAAAAAGATCACCATTTATATCGACGACGAAAGTGCCGGTGTCGAAGCCAAAGGCTGCGCATGGGTGGATTACCTGACAGCCCTTTCCGTATTGGCGACTTTCGCAAGAACAGAAATCCATAAACCGGCAAAATTCGTTGATTCGAAGATTCTGCTGGCAACTTCCCGCCAGTACGCATCTGAATACGCAAAGGAGGCTGAATAGCATGCCGATTAAAATCGAGATTACCGGCGATAATGCCAAGGCCATCATGGCCGAAATGTTCAAACTGTGCAGCGGGGTGTTTGCTGCTTACGATAACCCCCCTGCACCGGCAGACGTCCAGGCGGCGGGACTGGCCATGCAGGATGCTCCTGCAACTGCTCCAGCTCCGGCACCTGTACCTGCTCCTACTCCGGCACCTACCCAGGAGCCTGCAAAGCAGGACTTCGTAAAAGGAGAACCGAGCCCGTTCATGAAGTTTGCAGATACAGTCGTCCAGTGCATCAGCGAAGAACAGCATACAGAGCTCAAAGCGCTGTCCAGTAAATTCCTTACCGCAGATCCGGGGAAGCATCGGCCAATGCTGCGCAAGTGGTTTGACGACCACAACGTCAAACGGCTGTCTGAACTTCCGGCGGCTAAAGCGGATGAGTTTAAAAAGTGGCTGGAGGCGAATATGGATGCCGGATAAACATGCAATGCTCTCCGCCTCATCCGCCGCCAGGTGGTTGGCATGCCCGCCATCGGCCCGGGCGGAACGCGGGGTGCCGGATAAAGGCTCGCCCTTTGCCCAGGAGGGAACGCTTGCCCATGCCTGGGGCGAGTACTCCCTGAAAAAGAAGTACCACCCGGGGACCGAGGAAGAGCCTAAAGACATCATGGATGGAGAGATGAAAGAGGCCGTCCAGTTCTACGTGGATGCGGTCGAAGAAGCCTATGAGTCGCAGAAGACGAAAGGCACCCATCCCTACATCAGTATAGAGCAGCGGCTCGACTTTCACCTCTGGGTGCCGATGGGATTCGGTACCGGGGACACTGTCATCGTGGATGATGAGACCATAGAAATCATGGACCTGAAATACGGCAAAGGCGTGATGGTCTCAGCGAAGAATAATCCACAGCTTCGGCTCTATGCCCTGGGCGCCTACTACGCCTTCTACGATATCTACCCATTCAAGACGGTGAAGATGACCATCGTGCAGCCCAGACTGGGTAACGTGGATTCGGATTCCATGACGGTAGATGACCTCAAGCACTGGGGCCACGTAGTCCACCAAAAAGCCATGCTCGCCTGGAACGGAGACGGAAGCCGGCACGCAGGGCCTCACTGCAAGTTCTGCAAGGTTCGTGAGACATGCGCCGCACTGGCCCATTACCTGCTGGACCCCATTCATGGGAAGAAGGCGGACGTACTGACAGATCAGGAAGTTGCTGATATCATCCTGCGGTCCGGAGATATCAAGAAGTACCTGACGGACGTTGCCGACTACGCACTGGCCCAGGCGCTGGACCGCAATAAGTCATGGCCAGGGCTGAAAGTGGTGGAGGGCAGGAGCGTTCGCACGATTGTCGATAAGTTCAAAGCAGAGGAGATTCTGAAGGCTAACGGATTTACCGACATCTACAAACCGCAGGCGCTCAAGACTATCACGGAACTCACAAAGCTCTGCGGTAAGAAAAAATTTGATTCCATCATGGCCGACGTAATAGAAAAACCGAAGGGGAAACCGACACTGGTTCCCGCATCCGACAGACGGCCTGAGTATGAAAACGATGATTTTGATGATTCACTTATTTAACCCAAGGAGGAAATCACTATGAAATTCACAACAGGTAAAGCCAGACTCTCTTATGCACACATCTTCAAGACCCATTCCCAGGAAGGCGGAGCACCGAAATACTCCTGCAGCCTGCTCATCCCGAAGGATGACCAGAAGACCCTCCCTCGCCTCCGCAAAGCCATCAGCCAGATGCTGGCCGATCCGGCAAACCATCAGAAGTGGGGAACCAAAAACACGGCATCCTTGAAGCTCCCCCTCCGTGACGGAGACGCCGAAAGACCGGATGACGGGAACTACAAGGGAATGATGTTCCTGAACGCTTCCGCCAATCCGGATTATCCGCCGAAAGTGGTCAGCCTGGACCGGGTACCGATTGCAGATCCCTCCGAAGTGTACTCCGGCTGCTGGGTACAGGCGGTGCTTGATTTCTTCGCCTACAACTCCCACGGCAACCGCGGCATCGGCGTAGGGCTCCGGGCCATCCGCAAGGTAAAGGACGATAAGCCGTTCACGAGCTCCGATGTTTCCGATTCTGATTTTGATGATTCTGTCTTGGATGATGACGACCTGTTAGGTTAACTGTCAAAAGGGGAATGCCATGAATGTAAAGTATGACTGCCAATTCAATGTCGCAGTCGGAAAGTCCCGGCTCGACAAAGTATGGCACAACGAAAAGACCACATGGTCCGCATTCCTTGACCGGCTCACCCACTTCACCTGCACCGGCGAGACCGCTGATACCTACCAGAAGATGACGAAAGCCCAGAAGGGCACCGTCAAGGATATCGGCGGCTTCGTGGGGGCATACCTCAAAGACGGCATCCGGCAGAAGGCCCACGTCGTAGAAAAGACACTCATCACACTGGACATGGACAATGCGCCGTTGGATTACAAAGAGCGCATCGAAAAAATACTTTCATGCCTGGCCCATGCGGTCTACTCAACGCACAGCCATACGTCTGAGAAGCCCCGCCTCCGAATCGTTATCCCTATGACGAAACCCATCAGCCCGGATGCGTACATGGCAGTCGCCCGGAGGATCGCCGCCGATATCGACATCGACTTCTTTGACCAGACCACGTTCGCTCCGGAACGGCTGATGTTCTGGCCGTCATGTCCAAGAGGGGTAGAGCCTGTATCCTACTCAGTTGATGCTCCCATCCTCGATCCGGATGACGTGCTTGCATCCTACGAGGACTGGCACGATGCATCCACCTGGCCAATGGCTGCGGCGGAGAAACAGGTACCGGAAAAATTCATGGCCCGGGCCGCAGGGAAAGATCCAAGAGACAAACCGGGATGGGTGGGTGCGTTCTGCCGAACTTATACGGTTCCGCAGGCCATCGAAACATTTTTGTCAGGTATCTATGTGCCGTTCAAAAAACGAACAGACAGGTACACCTACGTCAATGGTTCCTCGGCCGGAGGACTGCATGTCTTCGGAAATGGACTTCTCGCATACTCTTTTCATGCAACGGACCCCACCAGTCAGATGGCCTGCAACGCCTTCGACCTGGTCCGCATTCACCTTTTCGGAGATATGGATGCCGACTTCACACAGCCTGGACACAAAAGCAGGTCCTATGATGCCATGGTTGAGCGGTGCTGCATGAATAACCCTGCTGTGAAGGTAGAGATGCTGCGCAACAGGGCAAGGCCACAAATCGAACCGGTGAAGGATACTGACTTCGACGACTCGCTGCTGGATGCGGGAAGCCCGGATAAGCCGAAGGAAGAAAAGGCCGATGACTGGATAGGGAAGCTGGATGTTACGAAATCCGGGCAGAAGAAGAAAACTGTCAAGAACCTGCAGATTATTATTCGGAATGACAAGAACCTCAAAGGCTGCATCGCTTATGACCTCTTCGCCGGAAGGCTCGTAAAAACACGGCAGATGGTATGGGATAAAAACCCGCCGATATCAAGCGCATGGAGCGATACCGATGATGCGTGCCTCCGAAACTATATGGACGTGAGGTACCAGCTCCAGTGCAGGGCCATGCTTGATGATGTGCTCCTCCAGGAGGCCCACATGCACGAATTCCACCCGGTACGGGACTGGCTGGGAAGCCTCCCGCCATGGGACGGGATAAAGAGAGTCGAACGGCTCTTCACTGACTACCTGGGGGCCGAAGACACTGAGTACGCCCACACGCTAAGTAGGCTCATGTGTCGCGCAGCCATTGCCAGGGTAGAGCATCCGGGGTGCAAGTTCGACTACGTAATTGTCATTTCCGGCGGCCAGGGCATCGGGAAATCTACGCTGCTCAGAAAACTGGCCGGCAAGTGGTTCAGTGATTCCCTCACTTCGTTCGATGGCAAGGATGCTGTCGAACAGTTACAGGGAAGATGGATCATCGAAGTCGGTGAAATGCAGGCTGCCAGCAAGGCCGAAGCCGGGAGTATGAAAGCATTCATTTCCCGCCAGGCGGATAAGGTACGCCTCCCCTACCAGCACCGAAGTACCGAATTCCCGAGGCAGTGCATCCTGGTGGGTACCTCTAATGACCGGTCCTTCCTTAAGGACTACTCCGGCAACCGCCGTTTTTGGGTACTCGATGCGGCGCCGGGCAATATGGCGGAGACACCCAAGGACGCATTTGATATAACCGATGATGAGGTCAAGCAGATCTGGGCGGAGGCTATGGAGGACTACCGCAAGCACTACCATACGGAAGCTGACCTGTGCCTGCCGCAGAAGCTGGAAAGAATGGCCCTGGACATGCAGGAAGCCCACATGGACGGTCTTGAGGTCAAGGACCAGATTGAAGGATTCCTGGAGCTCCCGATACCTACGGTGTGGGCGAATTGGGACATCACCACAAAACGGCAATGGGTACAGGACCACATCGGCGATGACCTGCCGCTGGGGGAATACGGCGACAAATTGCACGGCGTAGGATCGGAATTGGTTCTAGTCAAAAGGACCCGGGTATGCGTGCTGGAAATCGCCTGCGAGCTCTTCGGCAAGGACCGGAACATGGTGCAGAGCTATGAGCGCAAGAACATCATGAACCTCATGTCGCAGGTCCAGGGATGGCACTGGGAAGGTACTCAGCGAAAAGTTACTAGGATAAAAGGGTATGGAGTACAACGGTGCTTTGTAAGAGATGCCCCGCAGGACTATGCATTATTGGAATAAGTGAAAACTGTAACCAAACAATGTTGGTTACACGTTGGTTACACTATTTGGTTACACTGATTTCCTACGATAATATCTGCTATTTCCTTTCTTTTGTAACCAATGTAACCAAAATTCTTATAAAAGATATAAGAGTGATAAAAGTACATGGGCAAATACCCGTAAATATACACTCGGATATTATATAGGAGCTTTGGTTACATTTTTACGAAAAAACGCCAATTTGATTAGATGTTATCGATGTAACCAATTTGTAACCAAAAGTGTAACCAAGTAAATTTTCACCTGAAAATTACAAAGGAGGGATAAAATGTACCGCGAAGAGAGGAAAATCGAAGCCCGGCTGACTGCTGAGGTAGAACGCCGTGGTGGGCTATGCATTAAACTCATAAGTCCGGGTAACAATGGAGTACCTGACCGCTTAGTTCTCCTGCCACATATGTGTCCCATCTTCGTTGAGCTGAAAGCCCCGGGACAGAAGCCCAGGCCGCTGCAGGTAGCGATGATGAAACGCATAGAGGCTGTGAAGGCTGACTGCGCTGTCGCATGGTTCGACTCCGCCGGAGCGGTGAGCCAGTTTCTTGAAGGGTACGACGTGGATCAGCGCCTGGCTAATGGAGACTATGATGACATCTGAAGCGATAGCCTTCAAGCCGTATCCATACCAGCAGCGGGCTATCGACGTTATTGAGTCCCATCCTGCTTACGGGCTGTTCCTGGACATGGGCCTCGGGAAGACCGTCATCACGTTGACGGCTATCGAGAGTCTTATCTATGAACAGTTTGAGGTAAGTAGGGTGCTGATTATTGCGCCGAAGCGTGTTGCTGAGTCCACATGGCAGGATGAGGCGAAGAAGTGGAGCCATCTTTACCGTCTCCGGTTCTCTACCATCCTTGGTACCAGGGAGCAGAGGACGGCGGCGGTAAGGGCGGATGCGGACATCTACATCATCAACCGGGAAAACGTGGCGTGGCTGTTTCAGAACTTTTCCTGCCGGTGGGACATGCTTGTGGTGGATGAAAGCTCCAGCTTCAAGAGTCCCCAGGCTGTACGGTTCAAAGTCCTGAAGAAGCAGCTTCCCCATTTCCGGCGGCGGGTTATCCTGACCGGCACACCCACCAGCAATACGCTGATGGACCTGTGGAGCCAAATGTATATTTTGGATATGGGTGAGAGGCTGGGAAAAACGATAACGGCCTACCGTCGTGATTATTTCCTTCCGGACAAGCGGAGCCAGTACGTGGTATTTTCCTATAAGCCGCAGAAAGGAGCTGAGGAGGCTATCACGAAAAAGATCCGTGACATCTGCATGTCCATGAAGGCATCTGACTACCTCACACTGCCGAAAAAGATCGTGAACGTGGTGAAGGTGAAACTTCCGGATGCGGCCAGGAAGGTATATGACCAGATGGTCAAGGACCAGGTGGTGGCTCTGGGCGATGAGGAACAGATTACCGCATTCCAGGCGGCGACGGTGGCGAATAAGCTGCTGCAGATTTCCAATGGTTCTGTATATACAGATGACCATGGAGTCCAGATGATCCATCACGAAAAAGTGGATGCCCTGAAGGAAATCATCGAAGAATCCGGCGGGCAGTCCATCCTGGTGTTCTATGGCTTCCGGCATGACGTCCAGTCCATCGAGGCAGAAATCCCGGAGGCCGTGGAGCTGGGAGGCAAGGAAACACTGGATGCCTGGAACCGGGGAAAAATTAAAGTGCTTCTGGCCCATCCGGCGAGTGCCGGATATGGCCTTAACATGCAGGCTGGAGGGCATATCGTTGTATGGTATGGGCTCACATGGTCCCTGGAACAGTATCAGCAGGCTAATGCCAGGCTGTATCGCCAGGGGCAGGATAAGCCGGTAATTATTCATCATATCGTTGCGGCAGATACTA
>ERZ773188.2224-NODE-2224-length-19287-cov-10.117616_pt1 | contig 19287 bp, 15 predicted proteins | sample MGYA00581011_ERZ773188 | MGnify/ENA primary metagenome ERZ773188 (study PRJEB29015, sample SAMEA2737798) | human gut metagenome | biome: human gut; feature: human-associated habitat; material: faeces | place: China | collected 2012 ...
ATCATTTGAGATGTGAGTTGCTCAGCAGCGGCATACACATCGATGTTAGCGTTGGGCGGAATTAACCATTCGCGCGGGGCTGCAAAACGAGCCTACGCACAAGTAAAACTTTGACCGCTGAAAAAGCAGAGCGGCGGGACAGATAGAGTCTGTCCCGCCGCTCGTGTTTTAAGGGCATATTGGCTTAATGAACCGGAAGTTACAGCGCCGCCTTTTTCCATTTTCTAATCTTAGTTCTAAAAGTTCCGAAAGGAGCAACAGTATTAACGTGAATGAACCTGTAAACTTCCCATACAGCTGCTTTTGTAGCATCATCAGCCCATTTTCTCATATGCGGCTTAAATAATTCATCCGCACTGAGCGAATCAATCATTGCGCAGATAGACTTAACATTTTCGTTCAGTTCGGTTTTCAACTCTTGAAGAGACAAATGAGCGTAGGTATCCGTGAACCACTGATACAGCTCGCCAAGTTGATTCCATTTGAATTCGTCCGACGGCGTCTTTACTTGAAGACCCTTCCTTTCATCTTCCTCCCATTTAAGAACCAATGTTGTCCAACCCACCTGATAGGCAAGGTTTTCTGCTGGGGTCCGGCCAACCTCATCAACCCTTTTATCTTTTAAGGCTTCTGGTATGCTGTCAAACTCCGAAATATATTTCTCAAATGTTTTATTGATTTCAGCTTTGAGTTCTTCTTTACTTTTGTATACTCGCAAAAAAACACCTCCATAAATTCCAGCTTGTCCATTAAGCAACCATTCTGATTATAGCATAGCTTTATGAACTTTTCTCTTATTGCACCGTGCACCATGGCGTTTTAGGGGAGAGACATGGCGTTTTCGGGGGGATTTTTCCTTTCGCTGACTGTATAATGGTAGGCGGTTAGAAAAGGTTAACCCCACACGGTTAAGAGACTCAGCTGTTCTATTATTTCGATATGCACGCCCGTTGGTTAGCTTACTCTAACTAAAGATTTATTACTCAGGAGGTCGTCAGAATGAAAAAATCCGCAATGCTCATGTTGTGCCTTGTGCTTGTGTTTGCTCTTGCAGCCTGTGCTGGAACGGATACCACGCCGCAGGGATCGGTCTCGGATACCGTCACGGTAACGGATATGAAGGGCGAGGTTGCCATCCCGGCAAATCCACAGCGCATCGTTGATGTAGCTGGCTTGACAGAGGAACTTCTTATTCTGGATATGAAGGTAATTGCCTCGGCTAATACCAGCATGTTCGATGGGGTGTCTGTCCCCAAACATCTGACAACGCTTTTTGCCGAAAGAGGTATTGAGGTTGTCGGCAATTACTCCGGGTCTTCTTCTACCGGAGACCTGAACCTCGAAAAGATCGCGGAGTTAAAGCCTGATCTGATCATTATGAATATTCGCCATGAGAAGGTTTATGAACAACTCGCGGCTATTGCTCCCACGGTCATGATCGACGATGACATAAGCTATGTTAACTGGCGTGGAAGATTTCAGCAACTGGGACAGTGGTTTGATAAAGAAGCAGCCGTAGAAAAATGGCTTGCCGACTACGACGCCAAAGCTGCGGAGCTTGCGGCGAGAATCAGGGATATGATTGGGGACGAAACCTTTGCTGTATTGGAGGCCAATTCCGTTCATTTTGGTTCCTATTACATCTATCGCAGCGGCGGGCCGGGTGAGCTTGTCTACGATGAGCTGAAACTCACACCATCAGCCGGTGTACCGGAGAATGTCTGGGGTGAAGTGGTCGATGCGGAATACTTTTCCCTGATCGATGCAGATCACATCTTCTTCTTTAGCGACGACGGCAAAGCTGGAGACACGGGGAACCTTGCCGTGTGGAAGAATATGAAAGCGGTCAAAGCCGGCAAAGTTTACTTTGGTATCAACGAAGATCAGTATAATATGGCTTTTACGGCGATGGGAAAGGAACTCTATTTGGAAAAACTCGCAAACGCGATTCTGAACCATGGGAACATTGAGTAAGGGAACAGGTGCGGTTGCGGGAATATCGCAGAGACAAGGGCGATACAAACGCTCCGCGCCGGCTTTTCTGATTATTCTTGCCGCATTGGTGCTGCTGCTTGGGTTCTCAATGGTTCTCTCCGTCTGCACCGGCATTGCTGGCGGTAGCTTCAAGGTCTTTGCGGAAACGGTTATGTCCCCCGCTAAGGCTTCTGGTGTTGGAATGATTATGTTGGAAATGCGTATGCCCAGGGCGCTGGCTGCCGGGCTGACAGGAATGGCCTTCGCTCTCTCCGGCGCTGTGATGCAGGGAATTACCAGAAACCCCCTGTCGGACGCCGGCCTTCTGGGGATCAATGCGGGAGCCGGTTTCTTTGTTGCACTGTCCGCAATTCTGTTTCCCGCCGCACCAGACACCGTGAAAACATGCGCCGCCTTTGCCGGAGCCGCTCTTGCGGTATTCATGGTCTACGGTTTCGGCGCTGGCAAACATAGGTCCGAATCTTTCCGGTTCATTCTGGCAGGCGCTGCTGTATCAGCTCTGCTTACCGCGTTGAGTCAGGCGGTTTCTCTGGCGTTTGGATTCGTGAAATCCCTTTCTTTCTGGAGCGCGGGCAGTTTGTCCGGTGTGACATGGCAAAGCTTGAAAATGCTATCCCCGGTGATTCTCTCAGCCGGTGCGCTTGGTTTGCTTTTATCGAGCCGACTATCAGCTTTGGCACTGGGAGAAGATAGCGCCGCCAGCTTGGGCGTAAATGTCCGCACGGTCAGGCTTTTCGGTATGCTTGTGGTGTTGCTGCTTGCGGGAGCCAGTGTATCTCTTGTGGGAGGCATCGCATTTATCGGTCTTATCGTGCCGCATATATCCCGACTTCTTGTGGGCGGTGATTACCGCAGGCTGGTTCCCGTGTCTGCGCTCATGGGCGGCGTTGTGCTGGTGCTGTCGGATATTGCGGCGCGCATGATAAACGCCCCTTTTGATACGCCTGTCGGCGCACTGGTATCCATCCTCGGCGTGCCCGTCTTTTTTGCGCTTACTTTCAGGAAGGAGGGCATGGTCTTATGAAAAAGAAAACCAGGCAGCTCCTTATCCTCAACGGTCTTCTTATCCTGATTGTAGCTACGGCTATCTTATCCGTTAACAGTGGTTACGCAAGAATTCCCTTCTCGACTGCGGTTCACAGCATATTCCAACCGCATATGGAGGGAACCTCCGTAGTCGTAGCGCAGTTTCGCGTTCCGAGAATCGTCCTCGCCGTTCTATGTGGGATGGGTCTGGCACTTGCCGGATGCGTTATGCAGACTGTCACGGGGAATCCGCTGGCCGATCCGGGGATATTGGGCATAAACGCAGGTGCGGGATTTGCCGTTATGCTGTTCCTGACATTTTTCCCTGCGCTGCATATACGTACCATGGCATACCAGCCGATATTTGCCATAGCGGGCGGGCTTTGCACAACGGGACTGCTGTATCTTTTTGCAAAGAGGAACGGAAAACTCCTCCCAATATATTTTCTGTTGGGCGGCATCGGTCTTGCGTCCCTATTTTCTTCTTTTATGCTGATCATGGCCGCGAACATGGACAACAGCAGCTATCAGCTCGTGGCAAGATGGCTGGCAGGAAATATTTGGGGAACGAGCTGGCATCAGGTTCTTGCCCTGTTGCCCTATATGCTTATACTGGTTCCTTTTCTTCTTACAAAGTCGAACATACTGGATATTCTGCTCTTAGGAGAGAATACGGCCATTTCTCTGGGGATAGCCGTAGAGAGGGAGATAAGACTGCTCCTGATTGCATCGGTGGCTCTTACCTCTGCCTGCGTTGCCGTCAGCGGAGGGATCGGTTTTGTGGGACTGGTAGCGCCGCATATGGCACGAAGGTTGATCGGAGGCAGACACCACGCCCTTATGCCTGCCTCCATGCTGCTGGGGGCGCTGCTGTTGCTTTTGGCAGACACGCTGGGACGGTCTGCCTTTCAGCCGAGGGAGATCCCGGTTGGTATCGTGATCTCCGTGCTTTCGGCTCCGTATTTTCTGTTCCTGCTCCGCAGGTATTTTTAAGGGAGGACGTCTATGCTTTCACGTATGCAGGCAAAGGGTTTGTCTGCCGGATATAACGGGGAGGCCGTCTTCAGGGGGCTTGACTTAAAAATCCCTGAAGGCAGCATAACCACCTTGATAGGCTCCAACGGCTCAGGAAAATCCACCATACTGAAGACACTGTGCCGGATCATTTCCCCGGATTCCGGCGCAGTATACCTTGATGGCGAAGCGATCCACAGAATGCCGACAAAGCGTGTTGCCCAGAGACTTGCGCTGCTGCCGCAGGGAGCGCAAGCCCCTGCCGGCATCACAGTCGGCGACCTTGTGGAATACGGGCGTTTTCCTTACAGGTCGGCGCTAAGCGGTCTCGGCGAAAAGGATCGGGAGATCATCCAGTGGGCTCTTGCCAGTACAGGCATGAGTTCCCTTGAACATAGAGAAATGGAGAGGCTTTCGGGAGGTCAACAACAGCGGGCATGGATCGCCATGGCGTTGGCGCAGAAAACCGGATTGCTGTTTCTGGATGAACCCACGACCTATTTGGACATCTCGCACCAACTGGATATATTGTACCTTCTGCGCCGCCTCAACCGGGAAAATGGTGTTACCATCGTAATGGTTCTTCATGATTTAAATCATGCCATCATGTTTTCCGACTATTTGGTGGCGATCAAAGACGGGATGCTGCACAGCGCAGGTACGCCGCAAGAGGTTATTACCCAGCAGGCGTTGCGGGAAATCTTTGATGTAGAAGCGGAGGTCATTACACATCCGGTATTAAACGTTCCGGTATGCCTTCCCTTCAGGATAACGGAGCAGAACAAAAAAACAGGGGGTTCGAACACATGAAAAAAGGGGTGCAATCAGTGCTGTTCTCCGTGCTGGTAGGTGCGCTGCTGCTGTGCGCCGGATGCGGCAAATCGGGAGACATCTACACGGCGGGCGTTTACACGGCTTCCGCTGAAGGTTATTCCGGTCCGGTTACCGTAGAGGTAGAGTTTGACGGGAGCAGCATATTGTCTGTACATGTCCTATCTCACAGCGAAACAGTAAATATCTCAGACCGCGCAATAGATGAGATCCCTTCCCAAATCGTGGAGGCGCAGACCTGGGATGTGGATGCCGTTTCATCTGCAACATTTACCAGCGATGCCATTTGTGAAGCGGTCAGAGATTGCCTCGCGCAGGCGGCACTCCGATGAACCATTTGCGTTGTAAAGGGTATTTTGCGGTGATAGAATGGGTGAGATGAAGGGCAAGTCAAAAAATCAGCCATAGCTGCTGTTTTAAGTGCTTTTCCAGCGAAGTGCCGCAGGCATTTCGCTGGAGATTCCATATATGGCTGTATGAACTCCCTTCCATGCGCAAAAGAATATCGCGAATCCTCCAAGCAAAGGTATATGTGTTTAGTATAAAATGTGTCACCCTCATTGACAAACCCAATATGCTCGGTTATAATATACCGGTAGTATATACCGGCGGTATATTTGGAGGATGGCAATGGAACGAGCGGAAACCCAAAAGAAGATCCTTGAGATTGGAAAAAAAGAATTTCTGGAAAAAGGCTTCAAGGACGCATCTCTGAATAAAATCGTCGCGGAAGCCGGCTTCACGAAGGGTGCCTTCTACGGCTACTACCCGGATAAGACCGCTCTGTTTGAAGACCTTGTGGGCGAGACCGCAAGCGAGCTGCTCACCCGCTTCAAGGCGGCACAGGATGATTATTTTGACCTTGTCCCGGAGGGGAGAGCAAAAGACAGTCTGGAGCTTTCCACCCAGCACCTGCACGAGCTTGTCGCGTTCATGTACGACCATTTCGACGAATTCAAGCTGATCCTCTGCCGGGCGGAGGGAACGGGCTATGCGGATTTCATCGAGGTGCTGGTAGAGCTGGAGGTCGATCGATCCGAAGAATACTACGCCCTCCTCAGAAAAAACGGTATGCTCGCCGGGAGCATGACCCGTCAGCTTCATCACATGATCACAAGAGCCTACTTTACGGCAGTGTGTGAAACCATCGTCCACGATATGCCGAGAGAGGAAGCCATGAAATACGTCGATGAACTGGCTGTATTCTTCCACTCCGGCTGGAGCGGACTTTTAAGGCTCGAATGAGCCTTAAAAAAATAACCATCGGTTAGTTACCTCTAACCGATGCGGCGCATCCTCCAACAAACCTATATCTTTTAAGAAAGGAACACGGAATATGAGCAAACAGAAAAAAGAGAAGCAGCCGCCGGTGCTGGGCAGGCTGCTGGAATACGCCGGAGGGCATAAGTGGCTGTCCGTCTTGGGCTGCGGGCTGTCCGGCGTTTCGGCGGCGGTCGGCATTTTCCCGTTCGTCTTTGTCTGGTACGCAGCCAGAGGCATTTTAACGCCGGGAGGCGGCGTTTCGGCAGGGCTTGCCCGCTACGGCTGGTATGCGCTGGCGGCGGCGCTTCTGAGCGCGGCTGTGTATTTCGCCGGGCTCATGTGTACCCACCTTGCGGCCTTCCGGGTGGCGACGAATATGCGAAAGGCGGCGGTCGCCCATCTCATTGACCTGCCGCTGGGGTACTTTAACGCCAACCTCACGGGGCGGCTTCGCAAGCAGATCGACGACAACGCGGCGCTGACAGAAACGCTCCTTGCCCATACCATCCCCGACGCGGTGGGCGGGATCGTAACGCCGGTACTGGCGGTGGGGCTGCTCTTCGTCTTTGACTGGCGTATGGGGCTTGCCTGCCTGATCCCCATGATCATCGGGCTTGTCTGCCTGATGAGCATGATGACCGGGACGGGCATGAAGTTCTTTGAGGCATACCAGCGGGCAGGAGAGCGCATTTCCGCCGAGGCCACAGAGTATGTCCGGGGCATCCCGGTGGTGAAGGTGTTCCAGCAGACGGTTTACTCCTTCAAGAGCTTTCATGCCGCCATCCTCAGCTACCGCGACCTTGCCAGCGGCTACGCCATGATGTGCCGTATGCCCTACACCCTGCTTACGGTGGTGCTGAACGCCATGTTCCTGTTTCTCATGCCCTTGGGAATGGTTCTCATCGGCGGCGCGGCAGACGGCTGGGCGGTGCTGGCCGATCTGGTGTTTTACATCTTCTTCGCGCCCCAGCTTGCCTTTATGATGGAGCGGCTGATGTACGCGGTCAACGCACAGATGGAGGCCGCCGAGGCAGTGAACAAGCTGGAGGCAATATTGAAGGAGTCGCCCCTTCCCGAGCCTGCGGCGGACAGCGGAAGCAAGCCCGCGGACAGCGGTATTTCCTTTGAAAACGTCACCTTTTCCTATGACGGCGCGGACAGGCCTGCGCTGACGAATATGAGCTTCCATCTGCCGCAGGGGGAGGCGTGGGCACTGGTGGGCCCCTCCGGCGGCGGCAAGACCACCATCGCCCGGCTGATCCCGCGCTTTTTCGATGTGCAGGCAGGGGCGGTGCTCTTGAGCGGACGAGATGTGCGCAGCATCCCCACCGCGGAGCTGATGGAGCAGATATCCTTCGTCTTTCAGGAGGTGAGGCTCTTCAAGAAGAGCATCCGCGACAACATCCGCGCCGCTCGGCCGGACGCCACCGAGGCGGAGATATTACACGCGGCGCAGCTTGCCCAGTGCGGCGACATTCTGGAAAAGACGCCGGGCGGGCTGGACGCCGTGATCGGCGCCAAGGGCGTGTACCTCTCCGGCGGTGAGATGCAGCGCATCGCGCTGGCGAGGGCGATCTTAAAGGACGCGCCTATCGTGGTGCTGGATGAGGCCAGCTCCTTTGCAGACCCGGAGAACGAGGCGAAGATACAAAAGGCCTTCGAGGCGCTGATGAAGGGCAAGACCGTGTTGATGATCGCCCACCGCCTGTCCACGGTGCGGAACATGGATCGCATCGTCGTCATCCGGGACGGCGAGATCGCCGAGGCGGGAAAGCACAACGAGCTTCTTGAAAAGGGCGGCGTATACGCCGCCATGTGGGAGGAATACCAAAAGGCCGCGCAGTGGAAGGTAGGAGGTGCCGCATGATCGAACGCATTCGCAAAAAATACGCCATGACGGAGAAGGGCGCAAGGGACTATGTGTCCGCCGTGTTCTGGTCTGTACTGGTCAACATCAGCAAAATGCTGCCCGTAGGCGTGCTGGCCACGGCACTCTCCGGCATCGTAGAGGCGCTGACAAACGGCACCGACCCAAGGGCGGGACTTACGCGCTTTCTGGTCGCGGGTATCCTTGCCCTCGCCGCGCTCTTTGTGACCTTTCTGATCCAGTACAAAGCCCTATACGAAGCCACCTACCGGGAGAGTGCCAACCGCCGCATCCGGCTGGCGGAGGTGCTGCGCCAGCTCCCGCTGTCCTTCTTCGGAAACCGGGACCTGACCGACCTGACCACCACCATCATGGGGGATACGGAGACGCTGGAAAAGGCCTTCTCCCACTTTTACCCCGCCATGCACGGCGCACTCATCTCCACGGCGCTGATTTCCGCAGGTATGCTGCTTTACGACTGGCGGATGGCACTGGCTCTTTTGTGGGTGGTGCCTGCGTCGCTGCTGATGGTCTATCTCTCCCGGCGCATGGAAAAGCGGCATATAACGAAGGGGCTTGTCACCCGCCGCGCGGCCACCGACGCCATGCAGGAGGTGCTGGAGTGCGCGCCGGAGATCAAGGCGTGCAACCAAAAGGCGCGGTATATCGCTGACCTGAACCGCAGGCTGGATGAGGCGGAGCGGGACACCATCCGGGGCGAGCTGTTCACAGGCTCCGTGGTCACGGCGGCGCAATCCTTCCTAAAGCTGGGCATCGCCACCACCGTCCTCACGGGGGTGACACTCATGAGCCGCGGCGGCCTGTCGCTGATCCCGTTTCTGATGTTCCTTATCGCCGCCACCCGGGTATATGACCCCATCGGCTCCATGTTTGCCAACATGGCCGCGGTTTTCGCCTGCGAGGTACGCATCGAGCGTATGCAGGAGATCGAGAACGAAAAGCGCATGACCGGTATGACCGAATATGATCCCGATGGCTACGACATCCGCTTTGAGCATGTGACCTTTGCCTACCGGGAAAAAGAGGACGTGCTTCGGGACGTCTCCTTTACGGCGAAGCAGGGGCAGGTGACGGCGCTGGTGGGCCCCTCCGGCGGCGGCAAATCCACGGCGGCCAAGCTGGCAGCCCGTTTCTGGGACATAGCGGAGGGAACGGTGCGGCTGGGCGGTGTGGATGTGTCCACGGTGGACGGCGAGGCACTGCTGAAAAACTACGCTATCGTATTTCAGGATGTGGTGCTGTTTGCCGACACCGTGATGGAAAACATCCGCCTCGGCAAGCGGGACGCCACCGACGAGGAGGTGCTGGCGGCGGCGAAGGCGGCGCAGTGCGACGCCTTTGTATCCAGACTGCCGGAGGGCTACCATACCCTGATCGGGGAAAACGGCTCCCGGCTCTCCGGCGGCGAGCGGCAGCGCATCTCCATTGCCCGCGCCATCTTGAAGGACGCGCCGGTGATTTTGCTGGACGAGGCCACGGCCTCGCTGGACGTGGAAAATGAAACGGCGGTGCAGGCGGCGCTGTCCGGATTGATCAAGGATAAGACGGTGCTCATCATTGCGCACCGCATGCGTACCGTCATGAACGCCGATCAGATCGTCCTGCTCTCCGGCGGCCGCGTGGTTGAGATGGGTTCTCCGGCCGAGCTGCTGAAAAAGAACGGCCTGTTCCGCCACATGGCGCAGCTCCAGAGCGAGAGCATGGAGTGGACGGCGTAGAACGCTGTGAGATAAACAGAATTCCAAGTACAATATTGGAAAACGAAGTGTCGAAAACAAGGAGGCGTTTATGAAAGAAACAAATAAATGGTCTGTCAGGGATGTGATCACCACGGTGCTGCTTTCGGCGGTGCTGATCGTGATCCAGCTCGTCGTCAATATGGTCTGCATGGCCAACGACTTTGTCAGCATGGTGCTGTCGGTGGGGATCACCATGTTCCTCTGCGCGCCGGTCTATATGCTCATGGTCAGCCGGATCGGCAAGCGTTTTGTGACGCTGATCTATATGACGATCCTCGGCGTGATTTTCCTGCTGATGGGCAACTGGTTCTTGCTTCCTTATTATGTTCTCGTGGGGATCCTCTGCGAGGCGATTCTCTGGAAGGAAGGCTCCTGCCAAAAGCCGAAACGGCTGACCGCCGCCTGGACGGTGGCGAGCCTGCTGTACAACGGGGTCAATCTGCTGCCCATCTGGTTCTTCTGGGACACCTACTACGATTTTGCGCTGGCAAGCGGCATGGAGCAGAGCTATATCGATTCCTATGTGCGTTACTACACTTCTCCCGGCTGGCTGGCCTTTATTCTGCTGTTCACGACGCTGATGGGCTTTTTAGGCTGCATGGTGGGCAGTCGGCTGATCCGCAGGCATTTTCAGAAGGCCGGCGTTCTATGAGAGCGGACGCATCCTTTGCGGTGCCGGTCAAGCTGTGGGCGCTGCTGTGCGTCTTTGCCGGAGTGACCATCGGCGGGAATGTGCTGCTTACCTGCATCCTGACCGGCGGGGCGCTTCTTTATCTCGTCTTACAGCGGAACTTCCGCCTTGCCGCGTCCTATGGCTGCTTTTATCTGCTGCTGGCGCTTCTGCTGTACGGCATCCGCTTCCACGGGCTGCGCATGCCGGTCTTTTCGGAGTTTTATGTTCTGATGTTCTGGAATCTGTCGCCAATCTTTCTGGTGTCATGGGATCTGATCACCACGCCGCCGGGGATGCTCTCCGCTTTTTTATCCCGCCTCCGTATGCCCACCCCGTTCATTCTCGGGCTTCTTGTGGTCTTTCGCTTCTTCCCTACCATGCGGACGGAGCTAAAGGGCGTAGGCAGGTCGATGAAAAACCGAGGGCTGACCGCAGCGGGGCAGCTGCTCGCACATCCCGTGCAGAGCATGGAGTATGTGCTGGTTCCGTTTCTTCTTCGGGTATTGCAGCTTGCCGATCAGCTTTCCGTTTCCGCCGTTGCAAGGGGCGCGGAGCGTCCGGGCGTGCGTGGCAGCTATTATGAGAAAAGGACCGGGACGCGGGATTATATCGCGGCAGCCGTATGTGCGCTGGTCACGGCTTCCTATTTGGTTTTGGAAAGGAGCATGGCATGATCGAGCTTACACGCGCCTCTTTCCAATACGAAAACTCGGACAGAGGTGTGCAGGACATTTCCCTTTCGGTAAAAAGCGGCGAATGTGTCGTGCTGACGGGGCTCTCCGGCTGCGGCAAGACCACCGTGACAAGGCTTGTCAACGGGCTTGCGCCGTCCTACTACCCCGGAGTTTTCAGCGGGAGCGTGAAGATAGACGGCAAGGACATATCAAGGCTTTCCACATGGGAGATCGGGCGTTTGGTGGGAAGCGTTTTTCAGAATCCCAAAAGCCAGTTCTTTTCCTCCGAGCTTGCCGGTGAGGTGGCCTTTCCCTGCGAGAATTACGGCCTGTCCGCCCGGGAGATACGGGAGAGGACGGACGCCGCCATAGAGGCGTTGCAGCTGTCCCGTTTGAAAGGCAGGGCAGTTGACGTCCTCTCAAGCGGAGAAAAGCAGCGGGCGGCTATTGCGTCCGTATATGCTATGGAGCCAAAAGTCTTTGTGTGCGACGAGCCGACGGCCAACATCGACGCCGCCGGGACGCGGCAGCTTGCGCAGACTCTCCGGCATCTCAAGGAGCAGGGCTTTACCCTGCTCCTTGCGGAGCATCGGATCGACTGGCTGATGGGGATCGCAGACCGGTTTTTGTACCTGCGGAACGGCAGAATAGCGGCCGAGTATACACCGAAGGATTTGCTCTTTCTGCCGGAAGCAGACATCTTGGGCATGGGTCTGCGCTCTCCGCATGAGGGAAAGAGCCTTCCCGCTCCCTCCGTATTGGACGAAAGCCCTGCCGTCTTGAAGACAGCAGGGCTCTCGAAAAGAATACACAAAGAAGTCATTTTCGATAATGTTTCCCTCTCCTTTCCGGAAGGCAAGGTGACCGCCATAACGGGGCAAAACGGCGCGGGGAAAACCACCCTTGCGCAGACCCTCTGCGGGCTGGCAAGGCAGACAAGGGGACATATCCTGATAGACGGGAAAAAGGCAAGCGCGGCAGCTCGGCGCAGGGAGATCTATTACTGCGGCAACGACACGTCAACACAGTTTTTTACGGCAAGCGTGGCGGAGGAGCTGCTGCTGAATACCAGATTGACAGAAGAAAGCAAGAGCCATGCAAGGAACCTGCTCAAAGAGCTTGGGCTTTATGAGTACAGGGACGCGCACCCGTCCGCCCTGTCCGGCGGGCAGAAGCAGCGCCTTGCCATTGCCTGCGCCATCTTTTCCGGCCGCAGGATACTGATTCTTGATGAACCCACCAGCGGCCTTGACGGGCAGAATATGCGCCTGATTGCAGAAAGGCTGAAAAGCGAAGCGCGGAACGGCAGGACCATTCTCGTGATCACCCACGACAGGGAGCTGATTGAGAGCTGCTGCGATAATGTTGTGGAGGTCGAGAAACGATCATCATGAAACCGCCAAGGACTGCTACATGCCCATGGTGTGATGGCTCATGCTGACAACCGGCAGATGGGAAAGGTTCCTGTTTTCCAGCTTCACGTTGCAGATGCTGTACGCACAGGGTACCTGCACGTCATAAGTGTAGGTTTCGGTGTACTGCCGCCCAGTGACTGGGTCAGTCACGATGCGCGTACCGGTTCTCGTCTCCGTCCGGTACCGGGTTTCCGTTGAGACGGTCTGGGTCACAACGTATTGGAGGTCGAAGTATTTCTCGATCACCGGATAGGCGGTGTCCAGCGTCCACTCCTGCCCGTCGAAATACGCGGAGATGATGGCGATGAGCACATAGGGATCGTGCCAGATTTCGTCAGCATCGACATGGTATTCGTCATACCCGGGATGGTACTGTTCGTAGCGATCCATTTCGTCCTGCAATTCACGCTCCTTGGCGGCATAGGCGCGCTCCGCGGCGCGCACATCGTCCTCCGTCGCCGGATAGGTGCCGATGATGAGCGATTCCAGCACCGATTGAGCCAACGGTGTACAGGATTGCAGGCTGCCCATGAGGATCAGCAGCATCGCGCACAGCAGGATGATCAGCAGGGAGGAAGGATGACTCTGAAAAACCTCCGCCATCCGTCCCGTAACGTCACCCGCTCCGCGAACGGTCTTCCCCGCGGCAGCGGTGCTTTTTCCTGTATTGCTAACGGTATCGCCGGCAGCCTTCATCGCGGCATATTCCCTGCGGATGGCACGCTTTTGCTGCCAGCGGGAGAGCGGATTGCTGGTAAACTGCGGATTCTCCGCGCGATGTTTGGCCTCCAGATACCGGATGTTGGCTTCATCCAGCGCACGTTCAGCATTTTGCGCCTGCTTATAGGGGCGCAGCTTATGTGCATGATAAGCATGTTCGCCCATCTGCAAGGCGGAGGTACTGAGCCTGTCGCCTTGCAGCACCGCGCTTACCGCGGCGTTGTCATCTTCATTGGCCTCTGCAAGCTGCTGATGCAGCTGATCGTGTACCGATTCCATCGGACGCTGAACAGGATGCCGGAGACGGGAGGGCGGTTTTGCTTCGGTTTCCTCAAACCGGAGATGGATTTTCTTTTTCCTGGCATGGGGCGAAGAAGCATCAACCGCCTCGGCTGTCGCCTGGGTCACAGAGGACACAAACGCAGGTGCTTTCCCGGAGAATTTTGAATCAGCGGACGAACGCACAACCTTTGATGCCTGTTTCTTCTGCTGAGAAGACTCACCAGATAGCGATGCCGGTTCATGCAGTTCAGCCGCATCCGCTTCAATCTGCTGCATGGCATCCTGCTCGGTTTGAACCTCCTCGGCGGTCAGCTTCAGGCGGCGCGTTTGCAGCTTCTTCTTGGCTGCATCGTATCGGTCGGCAGCTTGTTCTGCCTTTTCTACCTTTTGTGCCAACTCCGGGTTTTCCAACTCCTCCTTCGAGAAGCGCAGCCGGGGAGAGCTGAGGTTACGGGTTTCAGTCAATCAACAGCACCTCCTTGGGGTGTCATTATGACGCACAAGCCCATGCGGGCTTTGTTTGTGGACTGTTCCATGTCGTGTTCCTTCAAAAAGGGTACAGAAAAACCGGCATGAGTCGTACATGCCGGTTTGAGGGGATAGATGCGCTATATGCTCTGCAAAGCACTGTGCGAATTGCCATTACTCCATAGGGTTTTCTTCTTCGTCCTCCATTGGGAAAAGGTATCCCATCAGTTTCCATACAAGCTCTTCTGTCCGATCCGGCAAAGAGTCATAGGACACGACCTGCTGAGAAACGCCGTTGCGATAGGTGATGTCGAGCTGCCAACAGACCGGTGTATTGCCGATCTCCGATTCATCCTCTGCATCATCCCACTCGTCATCATCATTCCAATCATCTTTGCCTAAAGCGGAGTTCTCCTGCCAGCAAAAGATCTCCAGATGGTGAACCATCCATTTGAGCAGCTTCGTCATCTTATCCGACGGGATATGAACAGCGTGTTCCTGTCCATCCTCCGTCATGCTGATACCGGAGTCCTTCCCGCTGACGCGAAAAATGGCGTTCAGAGAGATTTCATCGCCGTACTCATCATAGACATCGTCGTTCACCATGAGCGACAGGTGATCTACATGGTACTGCTTTTTCTGCCGATTGCGTTCTTCAAACGGAAAACGGCACTCGTAGGCTTGTTGAGCCGCCTCTTTGATGGGCGGTCGATCGTCATGGCAACGCTTTTTCAGCCATGTGCATTGCTCCTTGGACAGATACCATGGCAAATTCAGGATGCGCGTCAGCGCCATTGCCTGATTGCGTTCCTCAAGGGGCATAGCAGCGCAGCTTTTGCAGATGTGAGCCGCATGGCCTTTGCCTGAGAATTTCTCATTGGCCTTGTGCTCGCCGCAGATTTTACAGTAGTGACCGGTCTTCTTCATTGATTTAGCCCTCATGGCCAATGATCGCCTTGAAGCGATATTTCCCATAGTCTGTGCCATTGAGACGCTCAAGCAAGTCTGCTTTGCGCATCTTGATCAGCAACGCACTGGCAGGAGAGCCGGTCAGTCCTGTAGCCTGCATAACATCGCTACGATTAAAAGCCGTTTCTGTGCCATACCGCTCATACAGTAAGTAAATTTTTTCGAGCGTAGGCTGCTTGTAGGGCAGCACCCGAATCCATTGAGGAACGGCACCTTTCTGACTTCCCGTTTTCCTGTTTTCCTGTTTTCCTGTTTTCCCGACTTCAACGCCGTAATTCAGATTGAAAAGCGTCACGATAAAATTCGTGCGATCCGAGTAAAACTGTGGCTCCAACGCCTCACGGAAATTGACCGCCCGGTGGTAATCTGCCTTGATCTTCTTAAAGCCGCTGCCCCGGCGCTCCATGTAGTTCATCCTGCTGAACACGTCTGCGATTACAGGATTGCGGCGCTTGGAGGGAACCGTATCGGTATTCAGGTCCTGCACCAGCGAGCCATCCATCATGCCGCCGGGAGAGTAAATCTCCATCCGATCATCAAAGATGTCAATATGCACCTCGCTGCCGGTGATCATGTAATCCCTGTGAATCAGGGCGTTGACCAGGCACTCGAGCACCGCGCGTTCCGGATAGTCGGGCATTTCTGTGCGCCCGGTATCTGTCTTTTTCCAGCGCTTTTTTGTGTTGTTGCGTACAAATTCCTCTCCGCCCTGCAGCAGAGCAATCAAACTGCCGCTGAACTCCTTGTCGTCCAGCGCTTCCATCACGCCGGACGCCTTGTCCAGCCCATTCCAGCGGGTGCAGAACAGCCGGGAGAACCGCATGGGCGATTCGTCGGCCAGCAGCGCACCCGCATGGGTCAGGAAGCCCTTTTCATCCACCAGCCCGAACGAAACAAAGTCCTGTGCGTCCAATTCAAGTCCAGTGCGCTGGCGGTAAACAGAGCGGAGCTTGGTAAAGGCAAAGTTCTCAAACCGATACAGCGTGGGGAGGCTGTCATAGGTGCTGTTGCTTCCACGAAGAACGAGCCGTTTCAGGTCGGTGGCTGTAGCCTGTACGCTCTCATTGCCCACACGGATATAGGCGATACGCCCGCCATCTCCAATATAGTAGTATGGCGTTTCAGCCCCTGGGGCGACGTGAAGCAGAATGAAGTCCTTTCCTTCCTCCTGCCTGATCTGCAGCTCAATCGACGGAATGGGGTCCATCTTGCTTTTGACAGCCTCGCTGATCTTCTCGCTGGCTGTTTTCACATCAGGAAGCCCTTTCAAAGCGTCATCATCCGCAATGCCGAACAGGAGAACGCCACCGTTGCCATTGGCAAAGGCGCTGACGCTCTGCAGCCAGCTTTTGGGTCTGCGCTCTTCCAGTGTTTCCTTTTTATCGTATTCCGTTGCTTCGCCAATATAGGCTCTGATCTTCACCACATACACCTCATTGCACTGTTTTCATCAGCCATAATGAAAAGCTCATTTCCTTTATATTATAAGCGGGAAAGCCATGAATATCAAGCGCCGTGAAGGCGGTCTATCGCAGCGCGCCATAAGCGGCGCATTGCAGGCTCACGGAAGGGCGCTGTTCGCCGAAGTTGCCGCATGACCCGCGAGATCAGACAAGCGGGTCGTCATGATGCGGTACAGCCTGGTATTCTTCGGGAACCGATCCCGGAACGGCAGGATGACATTGCCATAGAACAGCAGGCCCTCGCCTTCGCCGCTCTGGGTGACGTAGGACAGCTGATGCGGAGAAATGCCCAGCTTCTTCGCCAGAATCTCACGGTCACCCGCTGCCTGGTTGAGCATATAGATGTAGTCGGAGTTCTCGAAAATGTTCTCGATCTCCTGACTGGCAAGCAGGTCTTTGACGTTCTGCGTGATGCCCGTTGGAATGCCGCCCCACTTGCGGAATCTCTTCCAGATTTCCACGGAGTATGCCGCCGTCTGCTCCTCCTTGAGCAGCAAGTGGAACTCGTCCATGTAGTACCGGGTGGATTTGCCCTCGGCGCGGTTGGCGGTGACGCGGCCCCACACCTGATCCTGCACGATGAGCATCCCCAGCTTCTTGAGCTGCTTGCCCAGCTCCTTGATGTCGTAGCAGACCAGCCGATTGTTCACGTCCACGTTGGTGCGATGGTTGAACACGTTCAGGGAACCCGTCACATAAATTTCCAGCGCTGTCGCCAGCGTCTGCGCTTCCTTTTCTTCCTGCTCTCTCAGGGCGTTGTACAGATCCTCCAGAATAGGGATATTTTCCGGCCTTGGGTCGTTCAGGTAGGGCTGGTAGATGATGTGAACCGCGCGGTCGATGATGGTCTTTTCGATAGGCTGCAGGCCATCGCGCCCGCCGACAATCAGCTCGCACAGTGACAAGATAAAGTCGGACTTGAGTGCCAGCGGATTGTCATCATCGCTGTAATTGAGGTTGATGTCCATCGGGTTGATGTAGCTGTTGCTGGTGGGCGAAATGCGGATCACCTGTCCGCGGAACGTGTTGACCAGCGGGAAATACTCGCCCTCGGGATCGCAGATGATGATGTCATCATCGGTCAGCAGAATGACGTTGCAGATCTCACGCTTTGCCGCGAACGATTTGCCGGAGCCCGGTGTGCCCAAAATCAGGCCATTGGGATTTTTCAGTTTCTTGCGATCCACCATGATCAGGTTATGAGAAAGGGCGTTCAATCCGCAATACAGCGCCTCGCCGCCGGACTGAAACAGCTCCTGCGAGGTAAAAGGAATGAAAATCGCGGTGGACGAGGTCGTCAGTCCGCGCTGAATTCTGATTTTGTTGAGGCCCAGCGGCAGGCAGGAAACCATGCCGTTTTCCTGCTGAAAGTCCAGCGGAACCAACTGGCAGTTATGCTGCTGGGCAAGGCTCTGCGCCTGCTTGACGTTGAGGGCAAGCTGTTTCTTGTTGTTTGCCGTGTTCATCACCAGAAATGTAATGAGGAACATGCGCTCGTTGCGGCTCTGTAAATCTTCCAGCAGCTTCTTTGCTTCGCCGCCGTAGGTGGCCAGATCGGACGGAATGATGTCCATATCATATCCGGCACGGACGGCCTTCTTCTGTTCCTCGATCTTCATCTTATCGAGGTCGGTGATCTTGCGTTTGACATTCCGGATGGCTGCCACCTGGTCGATAGCCTGAATGTGCAGGGACACGACGAGGCTGGATTCCATAGCGAGGAAATCCGCAAGGCAGCGGTCGTTGAGGTCGGAAGCCAGAATCGAAAAGAAACTGACTGCCGCCCGCTTCTTGCCCATGCCAAAGCTGCGCTTTTCGCGGAAATCAAAGCTGGATGGCGCGATGAAGTCCTTGGTAGAAAGGCCGGAGGGCGGGAGCCACTTCCAGTCGAACAGGAAAGGTGCTTGGGTGTCCATGTGAAACATGTCATGCATGAGCTTCAGCCGCTCACGCCCGTCAAGCGGAGATGCAGAAACACCCAACCGCTTGAAGCTGTTCAGCAGATCAATCTCGATTCGATCCAGTCTCGGCTTAGCGATCCTGATATTCTCCGCTTCGATACCGAAGGTGATGAACTTGGTCTTGGTCAGGCCGTTGTTGCCCTTGGCTTGCTGGTTTTGCAGCATTTCCGCATACTCGCTGCGGATTTCGTTGTTGCCGTCATCCCTGTCGGGAATCAGGATGCTCTGCTCAAACGTTTCCGTGCTGGCAGTCAGGTCGAGGAACGAAAACTGCAGGTGAATGCTGCTGTCAAAATAGTTGAGGAAGTCGCACCACGATCAACGTCACGCTGAAAGAATCGGCGCAGAAGATCGACGAAGTGGTCGTCACGGCACTCGGCCTGACCCGCTCGGAGAAATCGGTCGGCTATGCCGTTTCGAAAGTCTCGGGCGACGAACTCACCAAATCCATATCGAGCAACTGGGTGACGGGGCTCAACGGCAAGGTCGCCGGTATGTCGATGTCCTCGGCGGGCACCGGCCCCGGCGGTACGGTACGTGTGACGCTGCGCGGCGACACGTCGCTCAACTACGGCGCCAACGAAGCGCTGTTCGTCATCGACGGTATCCCGATGAGCAACGGCACGGTAGCCTCCGGTTCGGGCGCCAACTATGCCAACAGCAACGCCCCGGTGGACTTCGGTAACCCGATCTCCGACCTCAACCCCGACGACATCGAGAACGTCTCCGTCCTCAAAGGCCCCGCCGCAGCCGCGCTTTACGGTTCGATGGGCCAGAACGGCGTGGTGCTCATCACCACCAAGTCGGGCCGCGAACAGCGTGGTATCGGCGTTACCTACAACGGTTCGGTGACCTTCGAGACCGCAGGCTTCTGGCCCGAATTCCAGGAGGAATACGGCCCCTCGG
>ERZ773188.2225-NODE-2225-length-19277-cov-2.940329_pt1 | contig 19277 bp, 15 predicted proteins | sample MGYA00581011_ERZ773188 | MGnify/ENA primary metagenome ERZ773188 (study PRJEB29015, sample SAMEA2737798) | human gut metagenome | biome: human gut; feature: human-associated habitat; material: faeces | place: China | collected 2012 ...
AGGATATCCGGAAATCGGTCTTTACTGGGAGAAAGCAGCTTATGAAGAAGCTGAGCATGCTGCAAAATTCGCTGAATTACTTGGTTCTGACTTAGAATCTAACATGAAAGCATCTACAAAGGAAAACCTTGCTTGGAGAGTTGATTGTGAATTCGGTGCTACAGCAGGTAAAACAGACCTTGCAAAATGTGCTAAAAAGAATAACCTTGATGCGATCCATGATACTGTTCATGAGATGGCTAGAGATGAGGCTAGACATGGTAAAGCCCTCAAGGGATTATTAGAGAGATATTTCGGTTAATCATTTCTAACACGGAATTGCACAAAATATGATTTTAAAAAGAGGAAATCGCAGATGCGGTTTCCTCTTTTTATGCTGTTTTTTAACTTTTCTTACTCTGTGTCCCATGCTATGATTACCATTTAACATATAGAGCGTTACTGCTTGCCTTTGCCAATGGTTGTTTAGAAGAACTGTGTCAGAACCTTTGAAAGATCATTCTTCGCATTCTGTAACTCTGAAATCGCCTTAGAAACAGATGTCTGTAATGCAGATGAAAAATAATTTACTGACATATAGCGGAAGAAAATGAACATACAAAGTAATGACGCAATGCAAACTACCAATACAATAAATACTGTCTTATCTCCATCCGCTCCAACACCGGTTGGTACTACCATGCAGGAATAACAAAGTCCCACAATTGCACTAAGCATAAAAAAGAGCATTCCTAATCCAATATTGATCAGACCCAGTAATAATGCAACCAGAATAACCGGTGTCTTTGCAACACATCTGACTGCTGCCGCACTGATTGCTTCTATAAAAGTGGTCTTACCTTTAAAAGCACTTGTCATTCCCCACGCAACCAAAGCAACAATGCAAGTCAATACAACAGATGCGATAACCGTAATGAAAAAGTCTTTGAACAATGGAAACTTATATAAATCGAACATGTTTAAATAATCAGAATTCCATGTAAGCACCTGAGTCTTAGCTAAACTATTGATCTTTCCAAAAAAGATTACGGCAAACAATCCCGAACAGATCGCCTGGAGTGCAATAAAGATAAATGCTGTAATGATATTCGCTTCTTTTACAAAAGCTCTTCCGACACTCTTTGGTTTTAATAAGATCTGAAGATAATTCTTCGCCATTGCCTGAATATCAAAATTCAACTTCGGCTTAGGCTGCTGATAATACATCTGCTGGTTTGGCATACCCTGATTATATGGTATCTGCTGACCTACTCCCGGCTGGTGCATCTGACCGCCCGGTATCTGCTGTCCTGCTCCCGGCTGGTGTATCGGTCCATTTGGTATCTGCTGTCCTGCTTTCTGTCCATTCACAGCTCCTTTTTGCTGCTGACAGATACAGATTTCTCCCGGATTTAATTTTCTACCACAATTTGTACAAAAAGCCATACTCTTTCTCCTCCTGTTGATTGTTTTTTATTTTATTCATATTGTGTCTCATGTGATGTGCTGACAGAGTATAAAGAAATCCCTCCGTCTTTTATTCCATAATAAAACTTCTGAGTGATAATGGCATTTCGATCAGTCATATCACTTTGTGTATAACTGCCCTTCATATGCTCTGTAATTGTTACACAACCTACAAGTATCGTATCTTCTGCATTGATGTAATCATAGTCACCGTCTCCATTTGTACTTCCTGCCTCATAACTGACATTCACATCAGAGAGCACGGCTTTGGATACAGAAGTATCTTCATAAGAAAATGTATTAGAATTCCACCAGCTATCCTGCAGATACTCCTTAAATTCATCATAATCTGAATTTACGCCGGAGCGATCTATCGGATTCATTTTAGAAACCACATTTGTTGCATTTTCCTGCTTGACCGCATCTTCAATAAACCTCTTATTATTGTCAACAGCTTCTCCTGCTATACGTTTTACAACATCTTCTGTCAACTTCAGGTCTGCCGTATAATGTGTATCGTCATCTGTAAATTCTACTTTATCTTTTACACTTTGGAATCCATCTGCCTCTACTTCAATAACATGATTACCCGCATAAATCTTGTCAATCGTATAATGCGTCATACCATCATCACGATTCTCTGCTTTTGCTTTTTTGGTTACATCAATTCCATCTAATGTTACTTTGCTGCCCTTTGGAACGCAGATCAAACCGTCACTGACTGTCGAAAAGCTATTACTGACCGCCCATTCGTCAAAGAAAAGAAACTTCTTATTCCCGGTTTTGTTCAAAGTCAGACTCATTGTCTGATCACTGTTTCCGTTTGACTTTGTCTGATATGTCACCTGTACATTAGCACGATAACCATCATTCTGTTTTACAAAAACGCTGTAGTTTGAAACATCTCCCCGTATTGCATTGTTATCTAAATTAACTGCAGATTCGAAAGTATCTTCACAAAGGAAGTTTCCTTCTCCTGCGTCTATGTACTTATACACATCTTTTAAATCACCCTGCGTATATGTCTGAAAATATCTTTCTGCTACGCTTTCGGGACTACATTCTTTTCTTGCATTCATTTGAAAAACAAAAGCAAGAACTACGATTGCCGCGATCTCTGCCACAATGATCCAGGTACGTTTTGAAATTTTCTTTGAAGTCGTTGATGAGGTCTGTACATATCCTGTATTAAAACCGTTGTAGCCATTGTTTACAGGCGTTCCACCCATTCCATTTGTTCCGTTAAAACCTTTGTTTACAGGTGTTCCACCGGACGCAGTACCGTTTATATTATTATTTGCTGTACCATTAACTGTATTAGCTATTAACGCCGCACCACAATTAGCACAAAACTTACTTCCTTCATCATTTGGTGTTCCGCATTTTGGACAAAACATTTTTCTCCCCCCTTATTTCTTCTTAGCTTCAATCTTTTTGATCAGATTTCGGTTAGCGATCTCGTATTCATTAAAATACTCTTCGTCATTAAAATCTTCACCCTCTACAGATGGTGTATACCAGCTCTTTGATTCAAAATAATTCTTTAATTCCTCATCTTCGAAAATATAACCATGTCTGGCATATAACTCATTTCGTGCATAACGCAGTTCTTTCTTTGATAATTTCTTAACTTCTGACTTCTTTAACTTTCTTGAATCGCTGTCAGGGAAAATATAGTCACCATTATTTTGGGAAGCATCCGGTGCATCCGCTGTTGCTTCCGGTTCCGGTGTTGCTGCTGCCGGGCTTTCCATTTTTTCAGAAATGTTACTTGATTTAGATACCGTAAAATTGTCTGAATCTTCTTCGTATCTGACATCCTTTCCTGCTACTGTCTTCACTTCCTGTTTTGTGATCGTCGCCTTCTTTACAGAAGATTTTGCAAATACCACAAAACAAATGTTACCAATAAGCATTGCAGCGGCAATCACACCCAGCACGATAACTGCTGCATTCTTCTTAAACTGCTCCATATTCCTCCTCCTTTATAAGCTTTTGGAAAACTTTCAATTTATTTTACCATAGAATAACTTAAGAAATAAATATTTGTCGAAAAAACACAATATTTTGTCATAATCGGACGATAAATTTATGAACGGCAAAAACTTTGGAACAACACATTTTTAATATACTACACTTGTATTTTAAAATGATCATAACATGATATCAATTGCACCCGAAGCACTGACTACATCTGTTGTTCCTTGCGTAGAAGCTTCTAATGCCTGACTTTTAATCTGCGTATCAGCAGACATTGCGATTGCATTCGAAACACCCTCTGCCGCATTTGAACCGTTATTCCCCATCATAATTGCAAAATCCCCTTTACCGGCTTTTAACAATTCGATCTTCTTCCGCAGATATTCCATATCTGAATTCATAATATCAATATTTTCATCCTTCCGGTTACCTTTTGATCTTTGCTTCTTGACGCTTTCAAGCTGATCTTCTAACAATCTGATCTGCTGCTGTACATCTTCATTATCCTGCTTTTTTGTTGTAACAGATTGTGTCATTTCTTTCTTTTTATTGCCCACATAAGCGTCATCACTCTGATCCTGTTTTTGTTCATATTTGAGATGGTTCATTTTCTTTTTTGCTGTACGCACCATCTTTTTTGCATGTTTTAATGCAATCTCAATCTCATCCTCATCATATTTTCCGGTCATACTTTTTCTTTTTAAAGAATTCAGATTTGAAATTGCAGATGTCAGGGCACTGCTTGCCTGTGATAATGTCTTTGCACGCATAACGCTGCCCGATACTTTTTTATAACTGTAACGCAACGCCTTTTTCTTCGTATTGGTTGCCTCTTTTTTAATCTTTTTCTTTTCCTGAAGACGTTGTAGCTTTTCTTCTAAACTTTTGATCAATGCTTCTGCCTGATTCTCCTGATCATCTTTTACATCGACTTTTTCTTCCTCTACATTGATCTGCTCTTGTTCCTGTTGAGCAATTTCCTTCCATACACCGGTTTCCCGAACCATTTTTTGCAGAGTTTTTCCTTCTTTTGAAAAACTCAGATCAATCCCAGCCGAAACAGTTGTATTTTCTTTTGTTTTTTCCTGCTGATTTGCACAAGAACTGTAAAGAGATACATTCTGTTGTTCTGTTCCGTATACTGCTGTTCTTACATTTGTCATAGTTGATGTATAAGCATATCCTTTGCTGATATTATCTGTATTCATATCAGATCACTCCAATTCGCATATCCTTTGCTCTTTTACCAGTTATCTACTATATATATCGGTACGTTAGTTATATTTATTTATATGATTCAAGTGTTTTCATAATCAGTAAAAACGTATCTGTCAAACATCTACGAAAATAGATCAGGATCTGCAAAAAACGGAGAATATCTGAATTTTACAAAAAAAAAATATTGAACTCATCCGGATTCCGACATTGCTATCGAAGTCCATCTGAGTCAATATCCTTTTTTAAGAATAGCTGTCAAAATCGTATCGTCGATCTTAACAGCTATTCTGCTAATTCATTTTGAACACTCATCCGATAAAAGAATTCTTTATATCATATCTATTTTCAAAGCATTCTTTATCAGCAAATATTACAACTTATTATTTTCTGTCACATCAACAGAACTCTTAACAATAACTGCTGCCTGTGTATTACCTGTTACAGTAATATTTAATGTATAAACTTCTTTCTTTGTAGTAGTCTTACCTGCAGCATCTGTAGTTGTTACATAAACCTCATCGGATGTGAGCTTATATGTACCTGCCTTTAAGTTCAGTACACCGTTATATGAGTCAAAATAATCTCCTGAAACAGAATCCTTCCATGAAAGATAACCCTGTTTTGTAACATTTGTAGTAACTGCAAATAATTTGTCTAATACGAAGTCTGCAGGAACTGTTCCCGTAGCACCTACTGTTGTATTATAAACTGTCTTTCTTGCATTATTCTCATATGCTGTAATATTATATGTTTTTGAAGCCGGTACATATAATTTGTATACACCGTTTTCATCTGTAGACGCATAGAATGATGAAGCGCTGTTTGCATATTCAGGATCATATTTTGTGAAATCTGCTGTCACATTTGCACTCTTTACAATCGTACCTGCTGCATTCTTAACAGTACCTGTGATCAATACAGAAGGAACAACCTTTGTCTGAACATTAATTGTAATAGCGTGACCAGATTTATCAGCTACTGTAACAGGTACATCATATACACCTGTAGGTGCTGTCTCAGCGAGACGAACATCACCATCTTCAGCATCTACAGTAACTAATGCATTCTGAAGAGTTGTTGTAAATGTCTTGCTGTCACTAGCCTTACCGCCTACATAAACAAGATTACTGTTCCATACAGATTTTCCTGCAGGTGCTAACTTTGGTAACGCATAACCTACCATCTGATTTTCACTACCGATATAGAAATGAGTTGTAATAGAAACTGTCTTCTTCATCTCATCTTTTGCTGTGATCACAGTCTTGAAGTCACTGCAAACACCTGTAGGAACACCGGTAATTGATACAGAATAATCATTTACTGTAGCTTTTAAACCTGCAGGAAGTGCTCCAATTGTAAATGATGAATAACCTGTTGTATAATCACCAAAGTAAACAGATGATGAGAATCTTTCATCAACAAGACCTGTCATATAATTGTCTCTTGGTGTAGTACAATATACATACTTAGCTGTCTTTGTCTTCGTTCCTGCAAGACCTGCTACAGTAACCTGAACAAAATCGCCATCATTGATGCAGTTCTTATCATTGTCATTATCATCAAGAACTTCTGAAAGTACAAGCTCATATGTCTTATTTGCTGTATTATTAACTTTTGCAATACTTAATTTCTTCTGAGCTGTACCGTTACTATCTGCTTTTCTGTAGATAGAGAACTTAGAAGCAGCTACCTTCTGTGCTTTGTTCAAAGTCACACGAACTGTCTTAGATGTCAGAACTTCTACATTAGATACGGCAACTTTTACAGGGGCTTTCTTAACTTTTACTTTAAATTTAGCTGATTTCTTACCTGACTTTACAGTAATCTTAGCTGTACCTGCTTTTTTACCTTTTACAACACCTTTACTGGTAACCGTTGCAATTTTTTTCTTGTTAGAAGACCACTTTAATTTAGCCTTTGCCGGTTTTACTTTTACCTTTGATTTTAATTTAACTGTCTTACCTACTGTTACGGATACTGACTTCTTTGTAAGCTTCAAGCTCTTTGCTTTGATTGTCTTAGCATCAGCCGGTGCAACACAAAGCATCATACTTGCAGCGAAAAGAGAAGCAGCAATACCAAGTTTCTTTCCTGCTATTTTCATTTTCTTCTTCCTTTCCTGAGATAAACTCATTCAATTCAAATTTACAGTACAAAGTGATGATAGCACTAAAAATATAAAAAAACAACCCTGTTTTGTTTCTATTATATTAATATTCTTTTATATCTTGTTAATATTTTCAGTGTGCAATTTATCTAAATAATGCCATCATTTATAAGAATAGAATGCCAATCCTTTTCTGACCGGCAGATATCACCCTCTTTCTGATTTATTTTGTTCCCGGCAATCCTTATCAAAAGAAGACTCTGTCTATTCTCACTGTATAAAAAGAAGACTACTCTTTTCGTATGTCAGAAATGAGTAATCTTCTTGTCAATTCTATGTTAAATTCATTAGTCCAAATGCAATAAAAAATTGCTCTATGAAACCATTTGCAATTCCGATAGCATATTGCAAATACTTTTTGCCGTACCGGATCAGATTTGCAATCCTCTGTGTTCCACGGATGTCGAAAAGACGATCAGCGTCTTTGTACGTCCATACTCCTGTAACTCACCAATGAATTGATCCAGCTCATCGGTACTTGGAAAAAGCACTTCCAAAAGCATGGAATAATCTCCCGTCACACAGTTACACTCCACTACATTCTTACAGCTCTTTATATAAGGATAGAAATCTTTCTTATCTACCGGTGACACTTCGAGATTGATAAAAGCCTTGATATGATATCCCATCTTCTCTGTATTGATCTGTGCATGAAAGCCTTCAATATATCCGCTTTCTACCAGATTATCAATTCGTACGGATACCGCCGGAGAAGATAAAAAGACCTGTTTTGCAATATCTTTTAAAGACATTCTTGCATTCTCCTGAAGCATTTTGAGTATTTCTCTGTCAATGTGATCCAATTCGTTATTTTTCATAGTAATCCCTCATTTCTGTCTGTCCTGCCGCCAAAAAGCCCTCTGCCTTTCTTTTGGCTGTTGTTGTCTGTTACTATTTTATATTGCTTCCCCTGTATTTTTCCTCTTATAGAAACACAGAGTATTGCATTTTATTGTTTTCCGATAGTTCCTGCTGTTTTTCTTTTTACATCCGATACAGCATTCTTGTTTCTTTTTACTTTTACTGTCCATTTTTCTCTCCATTATCAAAATAGCACTTCCTTTCTGCTGTGTCAACTTAGCAAAAGATTTTAACTTAATATTATTAACTCATTTTCGTATTTACATATTATTTTTAACCATTTTCATTTAATAAAATAAATATTCTCGTTCTGTTTCAAAAACTATTGACCATTTTTCCAAAAAGAAATATGATTGCGACATGCAAAAATACATGTATACATTTTCCGGAAATGCAGTTTCTAGAAAAGCCAGCGACTTGCTTTTAAGCACTCCACTACTTTTCACATAACATTTTTTACATAATAAGGAGAGTTCTTATGGCGAAAACATATGATCCATTTAAAAACGTTCAAGACGTTATGACCAAAGCAATGGAAATCGGGCATATTGATACAACAATGTTTGAGATCATCAAAAACCCGCAAAGAGAAACAAAAGTTTACCTTCCGGTAGAAATGGACGATGGCACAGTCAAAGTATTTGAAGGCTATCGTGTACAGCATTCCAATATCAGAGGACCTTTCAAAGGTGGTATCCGCTATCACCAGGATTGTACCTTGTCTGAAGTCAAAGCTTTAGCAACCTGGATGTCACTCAAATGTGCCGTAGCAAATATTCCATATGGCGGTGCAAAAGGTGGTATCAAAGTCGATCCGTCTACTTTATCAAAAAGAGAGCTTCGCAACCTCACAAGACGTTATACATTCGCTATCGCACCTATTATCGGTGCAGATACTGATATTCCGGCACCCGATGTCAATACCAACGCCCAAACCATGGCATGGGTACTGGATACTTACAGCCAGTTAAAAGGAAAACCTTGTCCAGGTGTCGTAACCGGCAAACCGGTTGAGCTTGGAGGCTCACGCGGAAGAAATTCCGCAACCGGCCGTGGTGTTGTGATCAGCACTAAACTCATTTTGAAAAAGAAAGACAAGACACTTGCCAACACCAGAGTAGCCATTCAGGGTATGGGTAATGTCGGAAGCAATGCCGCAAAGATTTTCTATCACAGAAATGCCTGTGTTGTAGCGATCAGCGACATTTCCGGTGGATTATATTGTGCAGACGGATTAAATATTGATGCGATCTGTGACTTTATGGAAGATACCGGAAAACTCCTGAAAGATTACAATGCAGATGGTGTTTCCCACATCTCAAATGAAGAAGTGCTTGCCTGTGACTGTGATGTTCTGGTTCCTGCCGCCCTTGAGAACCAGATCACGGCAGACAATGCCAATGATCTGAAATGTTCTATTATCGTAGAAGCTGCCAATGGACCAACTACAGAGGAAGCCGATGCGATTCTTGAAAAACGTGGCATTACCGTCGTTCCCGACATTTTTGCAAACAGTGGTGGTGTTATCGTATCTTACTTTGAATGGGTTCAGAATATTCAGGAACTGACTTGGGAACGCAATCAGGTAAATGAAATGTTAGAAAACCTGATGAAAAAGTCTTTCGAAGACATTATGGATGTCGTAGAAGAATGCAGCTGTACCTGCCGAATGGCAGCTTATATCGTGGCATTGCGAAAGTTAGTCTATGCCGAAAATATCAAAGGGATCTTCCCGTGATTCTGTGGATTCTATCATAAATACATATTTTTGCCTATGCCCACTGCCCCTGCTGCTCTTTGGTGTTGCATACCAGAGAGGAACAGGGGCAGTGGGGGTATTGATATATGATTGGTGTGTTAATTGTTCAGCTTTGTATTTTCTTTGCCAATAATTGTAACTGTGTCATCACATTTTATTCATAGGATACAAAGCCAAAATCTTTCAAACTCATATGAAGTCTTTCATTTAACAACTGATTCCATCCTTTCAAAGAACGCTGAAATTCCTGGTTAATTTCGGTGTCGATGGAGGAACTGGTAGATAATTTATTTTCTGCATACCCAAATGGATTTGATGTGGTAATATTCATAATATTGCTTATACTTGAACTCCAAAAGTTATCTTCGGATTTGATATATACGTCTGCATAAAAAAAACTACTTGCTAACCTTAAATCTACTTTGCACTGTTTCGTTTCTTTATCATACTGCATGAAATACCAACCACCATCTTCTTGATCTATATGCGTTGAAATTGTATATAAATATTGATCGTCTTCATATGCAATTCCCTCACCTATAAATTCATATCCAACATAATTTTTTAGGTCATCATAATTTTCAATATATTTTTTTAGATTGCTATAATTAGCTATCATATTTTCATAAGAAACGCCAGTATCTTGTCCCGGATCCAAATAACATCTAATTTCAATGCTATTCTTAGGAATTGGGATTTTTTCTGATGAAGAATATATTGCTGACGGATTCCATATATTTTTAATTTGTATATAGTATGATTCTGCTGGAATATTTTCCACATCTTCTACATACTTTACCAATTTATCATCTATATATAATTCTAGATTTCTACATTTAATATTTTTATTTAACCCAATATCTGTATCAATATATAATGTTTTAAAATCTTTTGCGTTTTGTAACATATTATTTAGTCCACTAATCTTAAAAGAATATCTATCTGGATGATCTATAGTTACTTCTTCATTTTGAACTACATATCTATTATTCGCAATATAGTTGCCTAATGAGTCTTCACAATAAAATCCATTTGTAGTATTTGCTATATATCCTTTTTCATCTTTTTTGGCAAATGTCCAATCATCTGTCAGAAAAGACAAATTCGCATGATATGTCTGTTTCAGCTGTGGACCATCTGTATACTGTGGTGTAGAAATCGGTGTTGCATCCGGCTGTACTGTTGCACTAGGTTTCTCTGTAACACCGGGTACTCCTGTTGGACTTACCGGTGCAATTGGTGCAACTGTATTTGCAGGAGTTTGCGTTACGCTCGGCTGCACTGTCGTATTTGTGTTAGCCGGCTTTTTCGTTGTTGATGTATTTGCTTTCGAATTTTTACTTTTTTTCGTTTTCTTGCTTTTTACTGTCAGATAACAGATCAGCTTCTTTTTGCCAATCTTTGCATAAATTTTAGCTTTTCCTGCTTTCTTTGCTTTGATCTTTCCTTTGCTCGAAACCGTTGCTACCTTTTTGTTACTGGTATTCCATTTGATCTTTTTCTTCGTACCTGTCACTTTCAACTGATACGTTTTTCCTACTGTTAAAGTAACTTTAATCGTATTTTTTGACTTTGCTTTTGATGCTGTTGTACCGCTCATCCCGATAAGCACGATTAGACACAAAACCAAACCAAGACTTTTTATAAATCGTTTCATCCTATTCTTCCTTTCCTTAGAAACTTTCAAAGTTCGAGTTGAGATTTTCATGGCTCATTTTACATATAGCATTTAACACAATCCATGTTTTGCATACTATATCTTTTAAGTATCTTATTTTGATCATTGATATGAAATGTATTGCTAAGAATTTCTTCAATTTTTCTACTTTAATTCTTCTAATTTCTAAATTTAATCTAATAATATAAAACAGATGCAAACACATTTTGCATTTACATCCGTCTTATGAAGAAGAAAATTTTTATTCATACAATATTTTACATACTATATACTTATCCATTTTGATTACTTTGGATAAGTATATGCATGTACTGCTATTTTATAATTTGTATATCCTTTTACATAAAAATACGAATCTTCTGTTTCCTGCATAACATATGGTGCACTAAAATTTCCAAATGACTGCTGTTTGCCACTTAAAGATTCACTTAAAAAATCCACATCGACAATACTTCCAGCATTATCATAATAATATATGCATACAGTTACAGAAACATCTTTTGAAGAATTATTTTTCAGGCTGCATCCTAACTGACTTACATCAGTAGCCTCTAACACAGATACAGAAACACTCTTATTTACATTGATATAATGTTTATTATTGTAATTTTGCTCTGCTGTACAGCTTACTATACATTTTGAAGTATCGACACTACTTGCTTCATTCTCTGTTAGATATATTGGTTTCTCTAATGTATTTCCTGCACCTACAGAATAAAAATATACATTTCCGGTTTCTACAACAACCCCACTTGACGTTTTTAAAATATAATTTGCTTTCACTTCATCAACCATCTGTGAGTTATTATTTTTCACACTAAGCAAAACGCCCTTCTTATATTTCTTCACAGTAAATGAGCACTTTGATGCCAGCTTCGTTGTCGATACGTTTTTTACTTTTGATGACTTCTTTACTGTCACTTTGCAACGGAATTTCTTTGCACCAACCTTCGCTGTAATAGTTACAACCCCTGCCTTTTTACCTGTTACAACACCTTTTTTGCTGACGCTGGCGATCGCCTTTTTACTCGTAGTCCAGCGTACCTTTTTCGTAGTTCCCTTAACTTTTAAACTTACCTTTTTGCCAACTGCAACCGTAACTGATGATTTGTTCAATTTCATCTTAGCAGCCTTACTTTCTGTCGATGGCATTGCAATACTTGCTGCTGCCAACACAAATGACAAAACGATTGCCATGTTTTTTTACAAGTCTTCATCCGCTTGTTCCTCCTTTTTCCTATCTTTTGTAGTCATTGTTTCTCATAGCAGAGTTTATGACTATTTTGATATCAGAAATTTCAAAATACACATAATCCACTAACTATAAATAGTATATCCCCTGCCCATTCCATAAGACAATATGTGCAATTTACTGTGCATGACTTTTTATTTTTTCTGCACCATTTTTACTCTTTCTCACCACATTTACTACCTCATTTTTACCTCGTTTGCCCCCCCCATTTTTACCTCTTACTCTCCAAAACTTACCTCTTACCTTTTTCGTATTTACAAGAAGAATGTCTTTCCCTATAATAAGCATTGTCAAGAACATTGCGAGAGGGGCAAGAGGAGAAGAGGTGATACGAACCCCATGAAAATACGAATTGAGCTGGATGATTCGCTCACGGAAGAAGAAGTCATCATCCGATGCAATTCGATTTCCGAAAAAGTACAGAAAATGCAGATGGCACTTTCCGAAATTGAAAATGCACAGGAGAAAATGGTTCTTTATAAGAAAGAGACGGAATATTATGTGAAGTTAGATGATATTCTTTTCTTTGAAACCGGGATCAATGGGATAGAAGCCCATACCAAGAATGATATTTTTCAGACAAAAAGAAAGCTGTATGAATTAGAAGAGCTTCTGCCCGGTATCTTTATGAGGATCTCAAAGTCAGCGATCCTGAATACAAACAAAGTATATGCGATCAACCGGAATCTTACCGCTTCCAGTCTGATCGAGTTCAAAGATACCTATAAACAGGTCTATGTATCCCGTAATTATTACAAGCCATTGAAGAATAAACTGGAAGAAAAGAGAAACACCAATCAAACCGGGTAATTTGCATTGCAAGTTCTATTAAAAGAATACATAAATATTACATCGTAAATTTTATTAAAAGCATATATAAACATTACATTGCAAGTTTTAGTAAAAGCATACATAAATATAACATCGCAAACTTTATAAAATTACATCACAAATTCTATGAAAAAACATACACAACAATAGGAGGATTTTTATGAATAGACGATTTTCTTTTAACAAAGCATTTTGGGGATTATTATTTTTATTAGCTGCTGCCGGTCTGGTGCTAAACCAGTTCAACTTCTGGCCAAATGAATATAACATTTCCGTAACCGGTGCAATCTTTACCTTGTTTTTTCTCTGGATGCTCATTCAGGGGCTTCAGCATAAGAACTTTTTTGCAATTGTTTTTGCACTTGCTTTTATGCTGATACAATACAATAAGATCTTTTCATTCTTCCCGATCAATACTTCTACGATCTTAGGGGCAGCTTTACTCGCAAGTATCGGACTTTCCATGCTTTTTCCAAAATCGCACCATTCTTTTAGCAATGGGCAATTTAATCAGAACTATACTGATAGTGGTAAAAAGATTTTTGAAAATGAATCAGGAAATGTGCTTCATTTTGAAAATAATTTTGGTTCGAGCATCAAATATGTAAATACCGATTCTTTTGAATATGCCAACCTGGAAAATAATTTTGGTGAACTAAAAGTTTATTTCGATAATGCAATCATCCATAAGGGAATGGCAGATATCAATGTAGAAACTAATTTTGGTTCTATGGTTCTCTTTATTCCAAAGACATGGAATGTCGAATTCCACACCAAAGCTTCTTTTGCCGGAGTCCGCGAACAGGGTATGTCAGAAGCACATGACACACCGATCCTGCGAATTTACGGTGAAGTTTCCTTTGGAGATCTCTTAATCGTATATATCTGATCTGTGATTTTGGAGTTATCATATCATGCATTTCGCTACAAGCTTACAAATGTGCTCCTGCAGAACCTTTCTTTCTGCTTTGCAAAAAAATTTGCTCATTCATCCGGAAAATCAACTGCCAGTTTTGCTGTCGCTTGCTTTTCTTTTTAGCTCATTATTTCAAAAAGGAGTTTTTATTATGAAAGTAACCATTATACATGGACAGAGCCACAAAGGCTCTACTTACCATATCGCACACAGCTTAGCTGAAAAGCTGTGCAAAAACACGTATAACTCTTATGATATACACAATGTGAATAACTCTCACAATTCGAATAACACTGACATTTCTAATGATACTTTTTCCGCCGAAAACAGTATCACTGAGTTTTTTCTTCCCAAAGATTTTGACAACTATTGCATCGGTTGTACACAGTGCTTTATGCAATCAGAGAAGAAATGTCCTCATTATGAAAAGTTAGCACCGATCACGAAAGCGATCGATGAAGCCGATGTTATCATTCTCGAAAGTCCGGTTTATGTCTATCACGTAACCGGATCAATGAAAGCCTTTTTAGATCATTACGGCTGGCGCTGGCTTGTACATCGCCCGGAAGAAGCCATGTTCACCAAACAGGCTGTCTGTATCTCCACTGCTGCAGGAGCCGGAACAAAGAGTACCAACAAAGATATGGCGGACAGTACATTTTTCTGGGGCGTCGGAAAGACTTACCGCTATGGTATTGCAATTCACAGCACCTCATGGAATACTGTCCCACAAGAGAAAAAAGAGAAAATTGATAAAAAGCTGAACCGCTTAGCCCAAAAGATCATCAAAAAAGAAGGGCATGTAACACCCTCCTTTAAAACAAAAGCATTTTTTTATCTGATGCACTTTGCACAGCGAAATGGCTTAAATGAAGCCGATGCGTCTTATTGGCAGCAAAAAGGCTGGACGAAAAATGTACGCCCGTGGAAATAGCATTTCTATTAAATAGACCAGATCAAATGATGATCTAAAATATTTTCTATTAAATAAACCAGATCAAGTAATGATTTAAAATATTTTCCCTTAAATAGACTCAAACATCGGACCTGATAAATAACGGTCACCGGTATCCGGGAAAAATACAACAATATTTTTTCCGGCACATTCCGGTCTTTTTGCTACTTCCACGGCTGCCCACAACGCAGCACCGGAAGAAATTCCGACCAGAACACCTTCTGTTCTTGCAATTTCACGTCCCATGGAAAATGCTTCTTCGTTTGTCACCTTAATGACTTCGTCATAGATAGTAGTATCTAATGTTTCAGGAATAAAGCCTGATCCGATTCCCTGAATCTTATGCGGACCGGATCTTCCTTCTGATAAAACCGGTGAAGTAGCCGGCTCCACAGCAATGACTTTTACATCAGGATTCTTTTCTTTTAAATATTTTCCGACACCGGATATCGTTCCACCGGTACCAACTCCTGCCACAAAAACATCTACTTTTCCCTCTGCTTCTTTCCAAATCTCAGGTCCCGTAATTTCTTCATGTGTCTTTGGATTTACCATATTATTAAATTGTCCCGGGATAAAGCAGTTTGGCGTCTTTTCTACAATTTCATTGGCTTTTGCGATCGCACCTTTCATACCTTTCGTACCATCCGTAAGCACCAGTTCTGCCCCATAGGCTTTCATCAATTTTCTTCGTTCAATACTCATAGTCTCAGGCATCGTGATGATCAACTTCATGCCCAATGCAGCCGCTACAGATGCAAGACCGATTCCTGTATTTCCGCTTGTTGGTTCTACAAGTGTAGTATCCTTATCAATTTCACCTTTTTCCAAAGCATCCAGAATGATCGCTTTGGCGACACGGTCTTTTACACTTCCTGCCGGATTAAAATATTCAAGCTTTGCGATCAGATTCGCATCTACATTTTCTTTCTTCTCGATACGACGTAATGCAAGAAGTGGTGTATTTCCTACCAGATCAATAATACTATTTTTTATGCTCACTCTTTTCCCTCCTGTTAAAATAAACAATCCCTCACTTTTGGTATTCATTCAGACTGCCAAGTGAGGGATTTATAAATTCATCTATTTACATTTTTGAGGTATTTACTCTTATGACAGCGTAACATTTCATCTACTGTTGTCTTACAATTCTTATTCTGCTACTGCTTTGAAAGCCTCTTCGAGATCTTCAATGATATCATCAATATGCTCTGTACCGATTGACAGACGAATTGTATTCTTCTTGATACCTACAGCCTCTAATTCTTCATCAGAAAGCTGTGCATGTGTTGTACTTGCCGGATGAATAACCAGAGATTTTACATCCGCTACATTTGCTAATAATGAGAATAACTCTAAGTTATCAATGAATTTCTTAGCTGTTGTATCATCACCTTTGATTTCAAATGTGAAGATTGATCCACCACCATTAGGGAAATATTTCTTATATAATTCCTGTTGTCTCGGATCATCTGAAATAGATGGATGATGAACCTTTTCTACCAATGGATGATTCTTCAAATATTCTACAACCTTCAATGAATTCTCTACATGACGTTCTACACGAAGAGACAATGTCTCCAATCCCTGTAAGAAGAAGAATGCATGGAATGGTGATAATGTAGCACCTGTATCACGAAGCAGGATAGCACGGATCTTTGTAACGAAAGCTGCCGGACCTGCTGCTTTTGTAAAGCTTACACCATGATAACTTGGGTTTGGTTCTGTTAATGAAGGGAATTTTCCTGAAGCTTCCCAGTCAAACTTACCACTGTCAACAATAACACCACCGATTGTAGTACCATGACCACCGATGAATTTTGTTGCAGAATGTACAACGATATCAGCACCATACTCGATCGGACGGATTAAATAAGGTGTACCGAATGTGTTATCAATTACAAGAGGAATCTTATGTGCATGTGCAATCTTTGCGATGCCTTCAATATCAACAACATCAGAGTTAGGATTTCCTAATGTCTCGATAAATACAGCCTTTGTATTTTCTTTAATTGCATTTTCAATCTCATCGAAGTTTTCCGGATCTACAAATGTAGTAGAAATTCCATACTCAGGTAATGTATGCTGTAACAAGTTAAATGTTCCACCATAAATATTGCTTGCTGCAACGATATGTTCTCCGGCATGTGCTAAGTTCTGAATCGTATAATCAATGGCTGCTGCACCGGATGCTACTGCAAGTGCTGCAACACCACCCTCTAATGCTGCAATTCTCTGCTCAAATACATCCTCTGTAGGGTTTGTTAATCTACCATAAATATTACCGGCATCTGTCAGACCAAATCTTGCTGCTGCATGATCACTGTTACGGAAAACATATGATGATGTCTGGTAAATCGGTACCGCTCTTGCATCGGTAACCGGATCAGGACTTTCCTGTCCTACGTGTAACTGAAGTGTCTCAAATTTTAAATTTCTATCACTATAACTTTTCTTACTCATAATCTTAATCTCCATTTCTTTTTTATTGTTTTTGTAATATTTTTTCGTTAAGTTCTTTTTATTGTTCTTTGTGATACTTTTTCGTTATGTTTTTTATTGTTCTTTGTGATATTATTTCATTATGTTCTTTTCTTCATGATTTATAACATTCCTAACAAGTATTTCTTATTGTTATTTTTCTTTTGAAATTCCTTGTTATTTTTAATGTATACTTTTGCACGTTTCATAACAGTTTTTATTACTCTTTTGTTTTTGAGTCTCTCTGTTATTTTTGCATATTCCATAACACGTTTTATTGGGTTTAAAGAATACTTTCAAATATTTTCAAAAGCCACTTTTCCCATAAAAACATTCTATTTTATCACACTCTGCTTACCGGCAACACATCACATACTCTCCTTCACCGGTTGATCTGCTATACATTCGTTCAAACGAATGATTCAGATGTCGGCTGCAATTATTTTGATATTTTTCTTTCACCATTGCATAACCTCCTTCAAACATTGTATTCAGTTATCTTTAGTATTCATACTAATTTGCTATGAATAATTACAAGACACATATTACACCTGTATTCCTACTTTGTCAATAGGAATATTACGATTTATTCAATTTTTTTATTTTTCCTTATTTGCAAAGCTAAATCCTACTGAATCAGTTTTTATTTTACTTCACTCATAAAACCCATTTCTAACCTTTTGCAAAGTGAATATTCCGGCTACCATATCCCTGCTGTCCGGCATAAGGAAACCAAGAAAAGTATGTGATTGGATCAATACAAGTTTATCAGATTCATTCAATAATGTTAATGATAGCATCAAATTATTAGCTATTTTCTCGTCCGATATATCAAATCTTACCTAGAACATTTTCTTGTGTTAAAACATAAAATAGAGGATACACGTTTTTATAAACAAACGCGATCCTCTATCCGTTAAACAATTCATTAGTTGCTAAAAGTTTTCTATTTTTTAAATGATTTCAAACTCAGAAAGCACATCACCACATGAAGTTTGCACACGCACTCTATATTTTCCTTGACCTAATTCTCCAAAAACATTATCCAAATCCGCTTCTGTCACACTTTTATCTCCAGGCATAATATATCTTGCATCTGCAGTCACATCATTTGTTTTGCGCGGCATCACTGTCCAAACTTTACCGTCATACTTTTCTACTATAAAATAAGTCGGCAAAGTTATCATGCGTTGTGAAGTGTTATAAACCGAAAATGTAATGGTCTTGGTGTTTTGAACAAAACTGTCAATTACCAATTTTGCATCTTTTATATTAGCTTCTCCATTTGTTCCCCATGAGCTTTGAGGGGCTGCTGAAGGTCCAATTGCCTGGGAATTACCAGTTGGCTTTGGTGTTGCTGGCAACTTATTCTTTTTTACCCACACATTACATCTATACTTTTTCCCTTTATACTTTGCTATAACAGAGCACCTCCCGCTTTTTTTTGCCTTTATTTTCCCCTTTCGTACTGTGGCAATTTTTTTATTGTTACTTTTCCAAACCACTTTTTTTATTTTTGCACCTTTTAACCTAATTGTGCATGATTTTCCTTGGATTAGTACAACCTTTTTGGTGGACAATTTCACTCTCCCTAAAGCAGATGGCTTCGAGCTATATGATATAACTCCTGTCGCAAATGACGCTACTAGTAAAATTATAATTAATCCTTTTCTCACATTAAAACCTCCCCTCCTGTCATGTATAAGAACACTAATAATTTTTTTCATTTTCAT
>ERZ773188.2260-NODE-2260-length-18958-cov-4.117918_pt1 | contig 18958 bp, 18 predicted proteins | sample MGYA00581011_ERZ773188 | MGnify/ENA primary metagenome ERZ773188 (study PRJEB29015, sample SAMEA2737798) | human gut metagenome | biome: human gut; feature: human-associated habitat; material: faeces | place: China | collected 2012 ...
ACCGAAAGTCTTGCCAGCCACATGGATACCTTCTGAGAAAGTTTTACTTTGAAAACTTCCTGTACCAGATTCTGAGAAATACTGGAAGCTGCCGCCAACAGCTGGGAATCTGCCGTAGACATCGTAGATGCCAGGATTCCTGCAAGGATCGTACCGCCGAGCAGTGCCGGAAGTACACCGTGTGTGCTCAAGAGGTCTGCAATCTTGACGATAATGGTTTCTGAATTAGCTCCATGAAGCATTTCCAGTTCGCCGGCTTCTGTCATTCCAAGACCGATGACACCGATCATAACGGCAACTGCGAGGGAAATCACAACCCAGGTAGTAGCCACTCTTCTGGATAAGGAAAGTTTCTTCTCATCTTCGATCGCCATGAAACGAAGAAGGATGTGAGGCATTCCGAAATATCCAAGTCCCCATGCCAGCATAGAAACGATGTTGATGAGCGGATAAGCTGCTTCTGTGCCTGTTTCCGGGTTGTAAGTGGTCATCATGGTAAGGTATCCAGGCAGTGACTTTGCGTGGCTGATAACTGCGTCAGGACCGCCTGCAACAGATACTCCGAAGCCAAATACAATGATCAGTGCGATGGACATGATGATGCTCTGGATAAAGTCTGTGGTGGATGCCGCAAGGAATCCTCCAAGAGTCGTATATCCGACGATGATCAGTGCACTGATGATCATGGCAGTCAGATATTTTACTCCGAACAGACTGGAGAACAGTTTTCCGCAGGCAGCGAAACCGGAAGCTGTATATGGAATAAAGAAGATCACAATAAAAATAGCTCCGATCGACTGCAGGATCCTGCGGTCGTCCCTGAAACGATTGCTGAAAAAGGACGGTAAAGTAATAGAGTTTCCTGCTACATGAGTGTAGAGACGGATTCTCTTAGCTACGATTTTCCAGTTAAGGTATGTACCGATTGCGAGTCCGATCGCGGTCCAGCCTGCGTCTGCGATACCGGAAAGATATGCAAGACCAGGAAGTCCCATAAGGAGCCAGCTGCTCATATCGGAGGCTTCTGCACTCATTGCGGTTACCAGAGGACCAAGCTTACGACCGCCCAGATAAAAGTCTGAGGTATCGTTGTTCTGCTTGGAACAGAGATAGCCGACAAAGAGCATTGCACCAAGATAGATAATGATCGCAATCATGATACAGATGTGTGCTGTTGTCATAAATTCCTCTCCCTTCTGAAGTTGAAATGTATATTTATACATCGTTGATATGCATATACATACAATATTATTAGAAAATCCGTCAAAAGTAAAGAAATTTCTTCTCAATAAAAGATCAGGTTTTCTGAAAAAAACAAAAACACCCAAAATCGCCGCAAACCCTCATAAAATAAGGCTGAAATTGAACAGGAATGAAAAAGATTTGTCGAATTTTTCAATAAATTGTCAGACGAATTTTGTTGACGTTTGGCGGGATTCTTTATAGAATAAGGGCGAAACCTATAGTATTGCACAAACGGAGGATAGAAAATTGGAAAAAATGACCGAAGTTGCAATTGTGAATTGCATCGAAAAAATGATGACGGAAAGGAGAGAAAAAATACTCGAATCTGATGAATACATCAGACAGGACGTAGACGATCTGAAAGAGCTGGAAGAAAGATACGCCGGCATGAATCTTCCTTACATGTTCAGAAGGGTGATCGATGATTATATCGCCTGCCTGGAATCAAAGAGTGAAAGATATGCAGATCTGTCTTATGTCAGGGGTATGGGTGATGCGATCTTCCTGCTCAAAAACATCGGTGCTCTCGGAAGCCCGGAAGCACTCAGCGTAAATGCAGAATAACTAATGAAACAATATCGTTTATGCAATAAAAGAGTATATTTATTTTATATTTAAAAGGCATAGCCGGGGAAATCCGGTGACGCAAAACTATAGGGTCTAAGCAAATGAAACAAATGTATGACAGCCAGTTGCACCTACAAGATATATATAGATCTTTTAAGAATCAGGAAAAAAGAATTACATATTCAGTAATACAAAAGATAACAAAAAGCTGACGCACATCTCCGTAGGTTTCGAAAGATGTGCGTCAGCTTTTTGATGCCATAAAATGGACCTGAGGGGAATCGAACCCCGATGAACAGCCGCAAACCCTTGATTTTACAGGCTTTTTTTATGGCATAGTAGTCAAAGTAGTCAAAATAGTAATCAGAACGTATGTACGTTCAAAATAAAACAAGGAGGAAATCCCGCACATATGGCAAATAACAGAATGAAACAAGCAAAGAAACGGTATTACACAATACAGACGTAGGCTCATAGATTATCAGTTGGAAGAATGCTGGTGGTTTATGAGCCTTTTTTTACTTTTTATTCTGGATCAGACAGTCCCGGAATGGATGGATCAGCAAACCCGGCAGCAGGAATGATGATCTGGTATATGTCTTTGCGAATGACTTTGTATTTTGCCCTAAAATCGGTTCTATGCCAATAGATGGAGTGATTTTGGATAGAAGAGTATAGAAACGCTTCTAGGAGAAAATGCGAGGTGTAGAGGGGGATTAGTTATTTCTTGGAATCTACTTGATCCTGATTTTAAATTGTCTGGCTTTCGGCTTACGGGAGAGCATCAGTACTTCGTAAAGACCATCTTCGGTGAGGAACCAGTATTCTGTATTGATCTGGAGTACACCGCCTTTATTGTAGGCGGGGTTGAAGATCTTTATTTTTTCTTTCACATCTACATTTTTTAAGAACACATCCATTTTATAACTTCCATCTGGACGCTTACTATAATCAATCCACTCCGCGACATCTCTAGCCAGGAATAATGGATTTTCTGGTGTTCCGAATACTCTGACGGTTTTATCAAGAAATTCTTCTTCACGGAGAAGTGAGAGAGCGGTAGTGGACTGAGAAGAAGCAACCTTTAATATATCCCCCGGTCTTACGGATGGTAGGAAGTACTTCAGCTGTAACCCAGTGCTTAAACTCTTTGGCTTTTTCGAGCTTGCTGCCGAGGATGAGAGAGTAGAGACCGGATTCGTTGATCCAAACTGGATACTGAGTTCGTCCTAAACTATCTGTGACGGATGGGGTGGTGTTTTGACACCCCATAATTTTATCTTCTTTGAGAACATGTTTCTTTAACGCATTAACTGTATCATTATATCCCAGTGCCTCCGCAACATCCTTGCCTACAAACCACGGTTCTCCCTCGATCGTAAGAGTACGAAGATTACCGAACTCTGGATGAAGAGAAGAGTTAAAGATCTGGATCTGCGGTGGAGTAGTAGGTGTAGGTGCTTTGGATGGGCAAAATAAACAAAAAATTAGAAATAGATTTGGTAGAACTAATGAAAATGTCAAGGAAGTCTTTACAATATGGAACGAACGTGCTATTGTTATAGATGGTCTGTAAGGTTTAATCGCCGGACGGATGGTATATGCTCAGGACATGTTTAATCGCAAAGAATGAGTGATGAGAGAATATTGTACATTGACAAATAAGAAATCTTTTAGAGTTAGTGATTCATCATGGGAAGATAGACTGCCTTATTGGATGGTCGCCAACACTAAAGTTCGGAGATATCTTCATAATATGCAATTAGTAGCTACAGGTTACTGAACTCACTTTCCTGTCGGTAAGAGGGTATGGTTGTTTTATTATGTCATTGACTGTTAATAGATTTTAGTTGATGATTTATTTTTTACAGAAAAATAAATTCAGAATATTCTTGAAATTTATAGAAATATTAAATAATACAGGAGGAAGATACATTGTTTTGTGTGATACAAGAAATTAAATGTAAAAAAAGTAATAAATATGGATACCCAAAAGAAGTTATAGTGAAAAGTACGGAAAGTGAAGTTCGTGGGAAAGTACAAAAAAACTATGATCTTGTCTACAGTGATGAACGCTTTGAAAGACCTGTTAAAAAATCTTATAAAATTAGTGTGCAGGAAAGTTATCGAGAAAATGGTAAAGTCAAAAAGCGGCAAAGCGTAATTTGTACAGTAAAATATTATGATCTGGCACTGGGAGATTTTAACCTATACGAATGGGCTGAAGAAGCCATTATAAAAGTTGCCGAAAAATTTAACGTTTCCGAAGAGAAAATTTGGGAGTTGGTTGAGGAAAAAGTGAATAGATTGGAAGATGAAGTGCAGGTAGAATTTCATAGTACAGAAGAGTATTTGGTACATGAAAAACACGAAGAAATGATTTCAAATTATTATAATGCGAAGAATAGCTTCAATAAAATGTGGGGAACGCCTGAAGACCGAAATCCATATGATAGATGCTTTGATATTAATGGAGAGATGAAGGATTTTGAAGAATATGAAAGAGTTGTCAATGAAGCTATGAATGGTTTTGAACAACGTCAGAAACAAAAACGTAGTTACCAAAATCAGAAAAATGGTAACTACGCGGAATCTGAGAAGAAAATGTTGAAGAGTTTCTACGTGATGTTATCTCATAAATTCCATCCAGATAATAACCCGGACAAAGATACCACGAAAGAAATGCAATTGCTGAATAAATTAAAGGCAGACTGGGGAGTGTAAACTCTTCCAGAATATTTCGTTCTACATATTTACAATTATGCACAAGAAGAGTATAATTCGGTATAACGAAATTGTGAAATATGTGTGAAATGTGTGTAAAATCGAACGCCAAAACTGAATATGGATAATGCCGGGGAACCGGGAGAAGAATCTACAGGATAATAAGTAAGTGATTGACAGGAGATTGTAATAAGAAACAGAGAGAATAAGATAATAGAATGCGTCACTTTCCTAGAAAGTATGGGGAGTGGTGCTTTTTATTAAAAAAAGATGGAGGAATTGGGGTATGAGAAACAGAGTAGTAAAACAATTGCTGATGGTATGCATGGCAACAACATTATCAGTGAGCGTGCCAGTAGTAAGTTGGGGAGCAGATGAGACAAAAGAAGAGACAGATTCCAGTAAAGAGGATGAAAAAACAGCTGATGCTATTGAAATTACAAAGGACAGCATAGGGACAATTATTTATGATGAAAATGACATAAAGATTACAGTTAGGGATTTAACTCACAAAGAGAATAGTGGAAATCCTTATTTTCAAATTGAATATATGGTTGAAAATAATTCGGCAAAAGATATTACTATTACTATGTATCAATCATATATAGATGATTTTAGTGTAGGTACAGCATCTTATGGAAGGATGATTAATGCAGGGAAAAAGGGTATTTCACAATTTTCTTTATGGGAAAGTGATTATAAACCTTATGGCGTAGAAGATTTTAAGGTTTGGGAGTCTAAAATAAAAATTTATGATACTGAAGATACGTTATTTGAAAAAGATATGACTATTCAGAGAGATGCTTTTTCAGGAAGTTCAGATATGAATACGACAGAAACCCAAGAAAATACTTCTTCCGAGGAATCACAATCAGACGCTAAATATGATGAGCTGCTTCAGAAAATTGAAGAGCTTGAAGCAAAGAACGCAGAGCTAGAAGACAAACTGAATCAAACAGAAGAAGAAAAGAGTCAAGAAGAAGCAGCAGAACCGACTGCTACACCGGAACCAACAGAGACTCCTGTTGAAGAAACACCAACACCAGAACCAACAGAAGTACCAGAAACTGAACCTGCACAGGAAGAGGCAGCAGCAGAAGAAGCTGCCCCGGAGGAAGAACCGAAACCTGTAGTAGAATATAAAGATGCTACAACAATTAGAATCGTGCAGCAGGCACTGAATGATGCAGGCTATAATTGTGGAAATCCTGATGGTGTCGCTGGTGGAAAAACAACAGAAGCAGTTACAAAATATCAGACAGATAAAGGGTTAAGTGTTAATGGACTGGTAACAGATGAATTGCTACAGGCATTAAATGTCGTTGAAAAAGTTCAGGATGCAGTCCAGAAAGAAGCATCCAAAGGTGAGTATAGTGGTGATTATACATACGATCAGTTAGCACGAAATCCTGATACATATACAGGGAATAAAATAAAAATTAGTGGAAAAGTACTTCAAGCTGATAGCAGCGGAGATATTTGTTACGCCAGAGTAGCAATGAATAATAGTTATGATACTGTTATTTTTGTAACCTATGATAAAGACTTGCTGGGTTATAGACTTCTTGAAGATGATAAGATAACAGTATATGGTACATCATTGGGCGTTTACAGTTATGAGGCAGTAAGCGGAGCTACAATAACAATTCCGTGGCTGAATGCAGATATGATCGAAATGTAGAAAACAATAAGGATATGTTGTTATCGAGGGTTTTTATGAAGTCCTGGTGGAGGTTAGAGATTTGAATAAAAAATTCTTTGTATATTGACAGCCGCTATAATTTCTTTAGGAACGGCATTTTCAGTTGAAGCGGGAGAAAACAGTAGTATTGCTATTGCAGATTTTGTGCAGCGGTATAATGAAGGTGTAGATTATTATAATGCGATTGCCGATCGTGATGGATATAATAAAACTTCGTATATTACAGAAACAGATTTGCAAGGAGAAAAATTTTCGCCGACTGGAAATTTAAAAATGTGTGTTAATCCTAATACAACTGATAAGGAAAATATAGGGATTATAAATATATGGGGCGAAAAAGAAGAATTAGATTCTTATGTTGCATTGGGGGAAACGATGGCTATGCTGTATGCATTTGATCCAAGTTTGGCAAATGGAAGTGAAGCATTGGATTTATGGAAAAAAATGACTGAGAGTGCAGAAGTACAGCAAGATGAAATTACTTTTGATAATTTTTCGTTTTCTGATATGATTTCAATAAAGGCAGAATATGATGGATTTAGAGACAATGATGAGAGTAGTGAGGGAAAAGTAGAAAAAAATTTTTTTGATATTACATCGTCTGCGGATGTGGGAAAACTAATAACACTTGAAGGTGGGGACAAAGAATTTTTTGAAACAACGACAGGTGTTAAATTATCTGAAGATTGCATGATTAGTGATGATGAAGAAGAGGAAGCTTATGAAATAGAGGGAGCTTTTGGAACTTATCAAGGTAAGTTTAAAATTTCTTTTAGCAAAACGGGAAACTTTATGTATTCGCCGCAGTTTGAGTGTACGGAAAGTTCATTACAGAGTGATAAATTTTGGGAAAATACGGATAACGTGTTAGGAAAGACAGGTACTGCCAAGAATTCCAGTGCTCAGTGGAGAATGGATGGTTACACAGTAAGAGGGTTCTGTGATTCTACATCAGGAGTTCTTATATTTGTAAAAAGTTTGTCTTAGATACAATCAACATCACAACAACCTTACATCACCGGGCAGCAGGGATAAGCCCCGGATAGCCAGAAGCATGATTGATCCGACAATATCTCAGAGAGAAGCAATTGAGTTTTCAGCTGCTTCTCTTTTTTGGTCAGATTGATTTATCAGATAGACGACGAAAACGTTTATATATTGGCTTGCAGGTATCATTATACAAGGTGAGTGAGGTAGGGGGAACGAGAGAGAGTGTGTGTGTGGACTGGATAAGGTTGATAATTTTTTAACATGGCGATAAGCTCCCAAGAGAGCCAGAATTACGATCATGCCAGTAGTCATAACAATTTTTACACTGTGAAATCGGTTACACATACCATTACAGAATACCCTCTCAGATCATCAATATCACTAGAGAATACCTCGATACTTGCGATAACTGGAACGATAGGAGTAATCGGACAGTTTCACAGGTTTCACATCTGCTGCCATGTTGAAACTAACATACCAATGCAGTAGGAAATAAGAAACGCTTTACCCGGCTCGATTAACAGTACGATAACCGATCAGTGATATAGTGACTGGGAAAATGCAGAATCTGCAAGAATCCCTGATGAATCCTAGTAGAAATGCAAGAAAAAAACTTGAAGTTTATCTCATACAAAGTCAGGGAAAAACAGAAACGAGATTTTTTTGAACGAAAAAAGTTGACGAAAATCCTTTGTAACATCAGGGACAATCGTCAACTTTTTGTTTTGGAAAAAGTGCTAATTTTTGAAGGTGGGAGATCCTGCTGCTAAACGATCAGATTATCAATAGAATTATCTTATGTCTTAATAATCAATTCCATCAAACAGTTCATCAAAGGTTATCTTGATATTAGGAAAATGAACGATTCGCAGTTCGTCCTTGTTGGCTTCTGTGATAGTCTTCCACAGATAATATTTCGGAATGTCATTTTCATAGTCCAGTTCATAGATTTCTACAGTTTTGGTTCGCCAATCAACAATCCAGTATTCTTCTACTTCCTGTTGTCTGTATAATTCCATTTTTTCTGTACGATCGTATTTTTCGGTAGATGGAGATAAAACTTCCATGACAAAACGTGGAGTATCGAAAAAAGAATTCCCCTTTCGCTGATGGATTCTGCAATTAATTGTTGCGTCTGGAATCAGCTTTTTTTCTTCATTATCAACAGTCCATTTATACTGGACGTTATCTCCGTATACCCTGCATACACTGTCTTTCAACTGAGGATAAACAGTTGCAACAAAGTTTGTAATTACTGTGGAATGCTCAATATAAGCACCTGCCATATCTGTAATCTTCAAATTCCAATCCATATTATACACTCCTTTCAAGAGTTAAGTCGTTCAATGTTGTTACCAGTATTATATCTGATTAAGCCAGAACAATCAATAAATTAACTTGCAGTTTCAAGCAGCAGTTCCTTTTTATATTTGTAGAAAGTCTTTCGTGAAATACCAGTTTGTGTAATGGTTTCCGCGTCATTCAGTGATCCACCGAAAGTTTTGTTGTGCTTCAGGATGATTTCTTTTGCAGTGACGGATTTCTTGGTAGTCAGTTTGTTGCCGCGGACTTGACCGATCTGTCTGCCAGAAAGTCTTGCAGTCAGTAATCCTTCTTTGGTTCTTTGCCGGAGATCCTGAACTTCCTTTTCGGACTGTTCAAATGCAAGTCTGATCTGTTCTTTGGCGAGAGACAGGAGATATTTGTTGATCCCTTCCAGAATACAGTCAATGTTTGTTCCAGTTGTAGGGATTCCACCGTGAAGAGCCGATTTATAGGTATCTGTATTGATATGTGGTTCCTTCAGGAAGATCAGGTTGATTCCCTTGCCAAAAAGCTCATTGTACATGAGAAACCCTTCTTCTGCATCACGGGACATTCTGCTGACAGAATCGAAAATAATGGTATCACCTGTATGAACTTTCCTTATGAGTTTGTCAAATTCTTTCCTTCCTTGGAATTTTGTTCCGGTATAAATTTCTTCTACAATCTCAGCTTGGGGATATTCTGCAAGGATGTTGCGGATTTGACGCTGAAGATTCTGCTGAGGTGTGCTGATCCTGACATAGCCGAAATATCTGTTCATATGTATATCCTTCTTTCAGTGGTAAATCTAAGGCTCCTTTAAAATTACACTTGAAAAAACTGATCTGACGTACCACAGGAGCATAACTTTTACTACTTTTTTGTGATACGTCAGATTTACTACATACTCAGGAAGACTGAGCGGAACTTTTGCCAGCCTCTCTGGTATGTTCTTGTGCAGGATTCCATTGGAAGTGCTTCCTGTTCTGTTTCTTGTATGATCCGCATAGCAATGTTCTTGGAAAAACAGAAGTCCTTCATAAGTCGGTACAGGGCTTTCTTCCATAAGTCACTGGTTTCGTGTGGTGTCAGATCCCATTTAGGGTCATAATATTTTTTCTTCATAGAGCAAGATTCCCTTCGTGTTTTGTGAGTATCTGCTGCCTTGGAGTGATCCGCAGCAGCAGGAGAGTGATTTACAGTTCTTTCAGTGGAATGCGGATGTTCTTGAAGGCGAACTCATAGCTGTTGTTTCGCTGGATGCTGACAAGGGCGGTATTTTTGCTTTCGTCCAGGTCAATGTGGATAATATATTTCCACGGCTGACTGCTGAAAGGTTCGTCTGTTTCTGCTTCTTTACGTTTCAGTTCATCAAGAAGATCGTCAACGAATGTGTTCATGCGAGAATGTCTTCCCCACGGTACACGATCCGAGAAAGTATTGATTGCAGACCATGTAGCGTTGTCCATAACGATTGAATCAAATTTTTCCAGATCGCTGACCAGAACAGCTGCTCTCGCTACTTTTTTAGTTTCCTTATTGTATTTCATCCATGCCATTGTAATAATCCTCCATTTTCTTTCTTGATATTGTTGTATTGTCAGGCTTTACCGGAAAGAGGAATGATCTCATTTCGGAAAATGTATTCGTAAGTAGTAGATCTCTGCACACTGATGAGTGCGTTGCTTTCATCCGCAGAGAGTTCGATATGTAGAACATAGTCGTATGGCTGCTGCATGATCTTTTTGTCCTTCTTTTCCAGCAGAGTAAACAGATCTGACAGGAATTTCTGTCGGCGTGTTTTTCCGGTTGTTTTCGGACTCTTTTTAGTAATGATCTTCCATGTGGATTCCTCCATCACCAATGCCCGGAAAGTAGACAGTTCTGAGATATAGCCTAGTAAGTCAATTGAGTTTGTTTCTGTATTGTATTTCATCCAAGACATTTATCTTGTTCCTCCAATTTATTTGTGCTTGCAGCTGCCAGTGCGTATGACAGCTGCGTTGGTTGCATCAGACCGTTGACCGAGGGTCATTTATTTAAGTATTCAATCCAGAAGTTTGTTTGCGGTTGCTTTTAAGTTTTCGATGATCTTGATAACCTCTTCATCTCGTGTAGTTCCCTGATCTAACAGCTTGGCAAATTCAAGACCGTAAGTGTACAGGTGAGCAGAGTATTCGATCGGCGTGATCTGGCAGGTATCTACCAATGCCCTTAAATATCCGGTAATCATTCCGAGAGCAGAGACAGGATCTATCTTCTGATCCTTCATATCAGAGATCTGCTTTTCTGCAAAATCTGCAATGCTTTTTGTGATGTTCATGTGTATGATCCTCCTATGTATTATGTATTTATAAACCTTGTCAGGATTTATAGCCTAATAACCGAACAGTAACCAGTGAGCTACCATTCCGATCGGGACTGCTGCCATAAACAAACCGAAGAGAAGACACTGAAGACAGTATTTGATCTTGTTCTTGAGGTATTTCTTCAGGTTGTGTTTATACAGTTTCTTCCAGTCCTCATAGGTCATAAATGTTTCAATTTCCTGATTCTTCATGGTTGCGATCCTCCTTGAATAAGTTACCGTTTATCATGTTCAGGCAGGCATGAAAGCCCTGCTCAAATGACCATGCTTCAACAAGACTGATCGGTGACATGATCTTGTCGTCAATCTGTGAAGTCTTCTTATGTGTGGCGGTAACGAAATAATCAACAGTTGCATCAATGCTGCTTCTGATTTCTTCAGGATAGTCACCAGTATTATAAGTATCGAAGATAGCAGCTAAAACAGCGTTATTCATCTGTAAAGTCCTCCTTGTGATCTTGAATTTGGTGTGATCTCAGGGGAAGAAATTTCTTCCCCTAGAACCACAGTGAAGAAAAAACTATGACAAACGCCCGTCATGCCGATAGCACAGCAAGGTTTGTTACAACGTCAGCAGCAGTTTAAGATACTGATACGCTAACTTTCGTGCCTCAAAGTCAACCTTGTACAGATGTTCCTGAGCTGGCTGTGATCTGCACTCAAGATATGTGAATCTGTCTGGCAATGACAGGTTGTGAAAGGCTTTTTTTACAACCGGATAGACCAGAAGATCGAAAGCATCACACAGAAGAGTGATAAAGTCCTGTTTTGTAGGGATCTGGTCTGCTGCCATGTAGAGTGGTTCGATGAAGGTTGTATATTCTGCAAAAGAGATATACTGTTCTGGAAAGTTGCTGATCTTGATAAATTCTGAATACATCATGTGTATAGTCCTCCTATTCTTTTGACTACCTGACCGCCAGTGTGACGGTCAACGCTCATAGCTTAAAGCCCTGTTTATCGTGGCTATGACCACTTTTTATCCTTCTGATTCAGGAAATAATTGATATATCCACATATCAGCGGATGCATTTCTTCATCTTCATGCGGTTCGGCAAGATATTCATTCAATTCCTCTGGTGTATCATGGAAGAGCAGTATTTCATCAAGTTCGTATAGTGCCAAGATCCTTTTTTCTGCATTCAGTGTGAAGCAAGAGCCGCCCAGTAAACTTTTTACTCTGCTGACTGCGTTCAGATCCTCAGTAACTTTTTTATGAAGTCTTGCAAGTTCATCTGTTGTCGTGATCTCTGTTTTTTTCATGTAGTCCTTCTTTCTCCGGTTTGACCACCCACCGGAAAGGCTCATATATGGGAACTGTGATCTTATTTAACGTACAGTCGTCTGTACTGGGAAACTCTCTGGTATTCTGCTAATGATCCTAAGTCTGCTTCAAGACGCTTGCTGTCGAGTGTTCTTCTTTCACAGGTAGAAATTTTTACTGTGAAGTCGTTACCAGTTTCGGAAAGTTTCTCATTAGAATCGAGATAACCGATGATTTCACGTTCCGCGGCTTTCATTTCTTCTTCAAGTTGTTCTTTCATTGCTTTAAGGCTTCTGTAATCTGCTACTACACTCTCAAGTTCTTTCATGGTTCTACACATATGTTTATCCTCCTGATTTCTTCTTTAGTAGCAACCCTTAAATCATCTTCCTGACTATTGTCTTGTCCAATCACGAAGACTCACAGGTATATGGATTTAAGTATGTGGACGCTTTCGGCTGATCCGGTTGCTTGTGTGTTGCTGCAACTTTTCAACAACAAAGTACTGTGTCCTCTCGCTCGTTGATTCTTCCGCTTAACGACTTCTTGGTTTAGGAGTAAAGTGTTGATTGGTTCAACCTGTTCAGCTTTCTACTACGTGCCGAACACTGTGCTTTCTTGTCCTGTCGTTCCTGCTTTCTTCAACTGCTTTGCCGGGTCATGTTTATTCTTCACACACTCTGTCTACCATCCCGTAGCCTAACTACCATGTTACTTGCGTGTAGCCCTATCGCTTCACCCGGTCTTTCCTGCTTGCTTTGTTGCTGTTGTTTTGTTGTTGAGATTAGTATATATTAGTACCAATATAAAATCAAGACGGAATACTGCACAAAAATATAATGGTACTAATATGCATAATATGTATAATAGTACCAATACACCGTGTGATATGCATTGACAAATGAAAGATCAGTGATAAGATAGAGATATACCATCTATATAGAAGGAGAGGTGAAGTAATGCCAGTATCGGAAGCCCAGAAAAGAGCCAGCAAAAAATATTTTGATAATAACTACAAACAGGTAAAATTGTCGATGCCGATAAAGGAAGCGGAAATATTAGAAGAATATTGCAAAGAGCATGAATGTAGTAAAGCAGGATTTATTCGAGAAGCAATACAAGAGAAGATACAGAGAGAGTTGAACAAATAGAAAACTTGAATCTTATAATAAGATGTGATATAATACAAACAAAGAGAACAACCGCCCACAAGGGGTTGACCTCGTTATAGTAGATAACATAGAAATGCCACCCTTCCACTCAGCCAAAGTATCGGGGTGGTTTTTCTATGCTTTAAATCGTCAGTGACAAATCATATAAATGAATGTCAGCAGTGATAATATGAACATTCCGAAAGCCATGAGATCCTTGAAATCGAAATGATTATTCATAAAGCACCACCCCCATTCTATGTAGAATCGAGGTCAGCCACCCTGTAACACGGTTGTTCTATAAAGAAGTTTAGCACATTTTGGAGTAAGAAGCAAGATAAAACATATTAGTACCATTATACAAAATATACAAATTTTTCTTAATAATATTGTGGAAAGCGTGGATTGACAATATATTAGTACCAATATATAATTGAGGCATCAAATGAAAGAAAGAGGTGCTTCAATATGGCAAAAACAAATGTATACGAAATGGTAACAGAAAGAATTATCGCAGAACTTGAAAAAGGTGTTATCCCATGGGAGAAACCGTGGACAGGCGTTAGATCAGGAGCTTACAACAGAGTAAGCAAGAGACCATACAGTTTACTAAATCAGATGCTTCTGAAGCACACCGGAGAGTATGCAACCTATAAACAGTGGCAGGATTTAGGCGGTCAGGTCAAGAAGGGTGAGAAATCTGAAATAGTAGTATTTTGGAAGATACTTGAAAAAGAAGAAACAGACGAAGATACCGGAGAGAAAGAAGTTAAGAAAATTCCAATGTTGAGATATTACAACGTCTTTCACATCTCACAGGTTGAAGGTGTAAAACCACTTGAAAGACCATTTGCAGAGGTTGAACCGATTGCAGAAGGTGACAAGATTATAAGTGACTACATCACCAGAGAACATATTAAATTCGATGAATGTGCAAGTAATGAAGCTTATTACAGCCCGTCACAAGATAAAGTTGTTGTACCGATGAAAGAACAGTATAAAGCCATCAACGAGTATTACAGCACAACATTCCACGAACTGACACACAGCACCGGACACCAGAACAGATTGAACAGACTTCAGACCGGAGCAGTTGCAGCTTTCGGATCAGAAACTTATTCAAAAGAGGAACTTGTAGCAGAGATCGGCAGTGCATCCTTGATGAATCTGTTGGGAATCGAAACTGTAAAGACCTTCAGGAACTCAGCGGCATATATACAGAGCTGGTTACAGGTGTTAAGGAACGATAACAAGTTCATCGTATCAGCCAGCAGCAAAGCAGAAAAAGCAGTCAATTACATACTTGCAGCAGAATAACAGGGGAGCGGTAGAGATACCGCTTCTTTTTGTGTCTGGTGTTATATCCGGTTCGGTTTGTGTAGCTGCTGTCTTGCTTCTGTTGTCTGGATCTGATCGTATACAACCAGATCAGTTGCAACAGGTTAGATTCTATCCGTAGTTACCAGAAATAAAAATATAGTAACTACATTTGCTGATTGTAGTTACCAAAAACAGAAACGCGGTAACTACACATACACAGATCACAGCATGAAGAAGAGAGAGAACACCGGAGAACATCAACACAAAGAGGGATAAAGCGTAGGAACTATAGCTATAGCAGAAGTTAACACAGACTTACCATAGAAGAAAGTGTATAACTAACCTGAGAGACTACGAACCAGCAGAGAAAAGAGAGCAAGAACCAGTGATAACGCAGAGATCACACCGGAAGAAAAGATATAACAGATTATGCAGGAATACAGCAACAACAAGGCATTTTACAGGTGAAATCATCAACCGATCAGGACAGCCAGAACACCAGCAACAGAGCAGCAGAGAGTTACCAGAGTCGGAGAACGTGACGGACTGACAGACTGCTGGAATGGGTCTGTGACACACTCACAGCCTCAGGAAGCCGCCGCAGGAGCACCAGTGGAGAATGTGTCCAAGAAGGTCTGCAAGCCGAGATTAACCCGTATACGATGCCACAGGACTATGGAAAATATTTAACAGGAAATACCAGAAGAATTGGAGATCATGCAGCAGATCAGGAGCAAAAAACAGAGAAACACAAGGATTTCTGGATGCATGGGAGGGAGTACAGAGACTTGACACCCTAAGAGATAACAGCCTTATGCAGCAGAAAAAAGCGTTTATTCTATAATAAGAGGGCAAAATGCAGAATAGTATCTTTACCAGAACCAGCGGCAGGAACAACAGAGAAATGCAGATCAGGAACAGAAGCGGAACTACAGAAGAAGAGAACCAGAAGTAACACACAGGGATCAGGGAGGGGAGGCGGTAGCAGCTACCCGGGGGTACTTATAACTGAGAAAGAGCTTGATATTTCCTGTATTCTCTGCATGTGGTGCACTTATATACTGACTAGAATTTTAAATTCGATGGCGATAAAGAACTGTGAATACTGAGAAAATTATAGATGTATGTGAGATAAAATTGTCTTAATTGTTTCCACATAATACGGACTAAAGTCCTCTCTGTCTTTTCCTGCGGAAAAGGACGAATGATTTAAGATCTTGTCAACTTCAAATCCTAAGAAATATAAAGCGTTTTTGAATAAATTTTCCAATTTTGTCCAAATCAAATCCCTATATATTATTAATATATTTATATAGGGATTTGAAGTTGACAATTTTGGAATTTAGAGTATAATATCGTTTATAAACCATGATAAATCGGTTATCACAGTGGCGTAAGCCCTGTGATAGTGAGGACGAAAGTCCGTATTATATGGAAGTAATTAAGACAATATAGGAGATCAGAAAAATGTTAGAGATGAACAAAGAGTATACATACAAAGAAATATGTAGTGTGCTCGGATGGAAAGAGTCTTCAGGCAATCAGAAGAAAAAACAGATCAAAGAGGTAGAAGATTCCTATGAATTTTATCACCCGGAGAATAAGAAGACACACAAGCCCAAGAAGAGCTATGTCTTCACGAAGCAGTTGAAGGAGCCAGAACTTCAGGACAGACGTAAGAATAATGGTGCTAAGAATTATTTTCCAGACGAAGATTTTGAGTATCTTTTTCGAACAGTACTGAATGCAGGTTTCAACCGGAACGAATATTTTCAACGAGGAAAACTCAATGAAATCTATGTGACAAGTTCCTTGATTTATAAAGAGTTTGGACTGGATATTTACAGCTTTTTTAACAGGATGTTCTTTTTATATAAACCAGGACATAAAGATGTGAGGTATCTGTTTGAGGATATTTGTATGGATGCGGTGAAAGCAAACACAATAACCCGGATATGTAAACGGATGGGATATAAAAGGAATAGTCTACCTAAAGGAATAATGAAGCAAACCAACAGTAAGAATAAGATAATGATTCCAGCGAATGAACTGCTGCCGTATTATGAGGAGTATATGGCTAATTATCTGAGAATGTATAACTATGCTTCAGAATTTGAGGCTGTAAGAGGTGGAGATTATTCTAATATTGTAGAACTGATCCAAGAGTGCTTCGAAGAAGACTTTAAGGTATATGGCGTAAAACGGTATAATCTTATAACCATAGACAGTGAAGTTGTGAATATAGATGACTTTGAGTACAATCCCGCTAAAAAAGCAAAGTTGCAGAATGAATTTCGGTTTGTAGTATTGGAATCCATAATGAAGACTGTACGAAAGAGATGTATGGAGGAAAGAGCATACAAAAAACAACTCAATGTCGAAGAGAAAAGGCTGTTATTGGAGTACTTTAAACAGATGTTAAGAGATGATGATGTGGCGGGACTCCAAGAATTATCCAATCCAAGATACAAGAAAGCGATTATTGAACCGTATAAAAAAGTGGATGAAGCTATAAAAAAGATGGAAGAAGCAGTGGTAAACAAGCCTGCGGAGGAATAAGATCCTGCCGGGCGGGGGTAGTTACAACTTTGTACGGAGTACCCGTATAATAAGAAGGAAACCGAACCAAAAAACGACAGAAAAAATTTTGAGATTGAGAATGTGAGAGTGTTTCTTCTTATTATATAGGATAAAACCAACTGCATCAGATATACAGATTTGTGTCCTCAAATGCAAAAAAGTTAAGACGACTCTATCAGAAAGAGAGATTGCACACGTTTTCCGACTTCCTGATATAAGAGACAAAAACGTGTGCAAATCGAAAATTTTGAAGAGCCTGCAAGAGTTTTTGATGATGGACGCTACAGGTTGTGGCTGATAAATGTCTGACAGATCCCGGATCAGACTGTCGGGAGAAGTACAGCTAGATACTGCCGGGAGCAGGATCTGTGATGAAAATAAAGTTCACAAAAAATTTACATTTGATAATTGGTGTATACGGTAGGTTTATTTTAAGCCAGAGAAGTAAAATTTGAATCGAATATTTAATCTGGAAAGGATATTGGTGAAAAATTTTTAAGCGATTCTAGGGGCATATATGAGGTTTGTAAATAGATTGAAATGTTTGATAATAATGTAAATTGAGTGTATGACAATATGTATTGTCAATCAATTGACAAATAATAATGCTTGTGATATGATAATTGAACCTCAATAATGAAAGAACAAAATGTTCGAAAATAATGTAAAGGAAGAAGACATATGAATAATTTTAATGAAGAAATGCTGAATGAAACGGATGAAGAGTTTGATCTGGAAGAAGATCTGTGGCAGGAGCCGGAATTATGGGACGAGGAAGAGTGGATTCCAGAGTATGACGAGGAAGAAGAGTTAGAAGATTCAGGAATACTAGAAGAAGAGGAATTGACAGAAGCAGAAGAGATGGAGATTGTGAAATTGCTTCAGAATGCTATGGACTGTCAGGAAAAATTTCTTGCCAGTATGCAGAAGAAAATTCTTGAGCTTAATAACACACAGGAAGTTGAAATGAGAGAGGACTACATAGAAATAGAAGATGGCACGGTGCATAAGGTGGTATCAGCGTTTTTGCCAGACAGTGAAAATCAGGAATACGGCTGGTGGGTTCCGATGGTATCTGAAGAAGTAGAGAAAAAGAAGAAAACTAAAAAAGTAAAGGTACGGAAACTGCCTAGATTTTGGGAATATATACATAAAGTTCCGTATTCCAGAAATGGAAGGTTTAGAGATGCCGAAGATGTAAGAAAAGAACGACAAAAATTAAAAGCAAGTATAGATTATGATTTGAAGTGTCCGATGAATATGTTGGAGGATGTGCTGGATGAGATTGATGTGTCCAGTAAAGCGTTGAGAGGTGATAAGCCAACAATTCCAATGGATGAGTTTTTGGCTGATGTGCCAGGGCGAGCTGATTCACGCCAGATGGAAAAAATCAGAGAGTATACAAAACAATGGGATGTGGCAGTGAGAAGCTATCATTTGGAAAAAAATTCTTCCGATACTGCCTATATTGTTTGTGCGGAAAAATTGGATGAGATCGAAAAGGACATGAAAAAATCCATCACAAAAATGAATCGGAAGACTATGAGCCAGATGATAAAATTTGCAATGGGAGAAGGAAAAAGTGTCGGAATCCCGAAAGCCCTGCGGAAAGAGTATACAAAGTTTGGGAACAAGATCCTTAAATTATGCTATGACTACAATAGGGAGATGTTCCTGTCATGTTTTAAGAAACACTCAGATACGGAGCAGGAGAAAATTGTCCAGATAGAAACTGTGAAAAA
>ERZ773188.2293-NODE-2293-length-18780-cov-3.278131_pt1 | contig 18780 bp, 10 predicted proteins | sample MGYA00581011_ERZ773188 | MGnify/ENA primary metagenome ERZ773188 (study PRJEB29015, sample SAMEA2737798) | human gut metagenome | biome: human gut; feature: human-associated habitat; material: faeces | place: China | collected 2012 ...
TACCCGGCCTTGCTCACAGGCCGCTACCGTACGTCCGTAAGGGTCTATCATCAACGTGCCTCCGCAATACTCGCAAGACGGGTCCGTCCCCACACGGTTCACCCCCGCCACATAGCACTGGTTTTCGATGGCTCTTGCCCGTAGCAAGGCCAACCAGGCTTCCACACGCGGCGTAGGCCAACTGGCCACGTAGAGTGCCACGTCGTAGTCCTTCCGGTTGCGCGCCCATACGGGAAAACGCAAATCGTAGCAAATCTGGAGCAGGATTCGTACACCCCGGAACTCCACGACCACACGTTCCCGCCCGGCTGTAAAACGATGGTGCTCTCCGCCGTACGTGAACAAATGCTTTTTGTCATACGAGCGGACCGCCCCGTCCGGACTTACGAAATAGAAACGATTATAATACTTGCCGCCTTCCTGTACGGCCACGCTACCGGCCACGGCACAGTCGTGCCCTGCGGCATAGCGGCGCATCCAGCACAGCGTATCACTGTCCGCCGGTTCGGCCAGTCCTTCGGGTTGCGTACAGAACCCGGTGGAGAACATTTCGGGTAACACATATAAATCCGACCCGGGACAAGCCTCCATCGCCTGCTCGGCATTCCTCACATTAGTTTCCGGATTCCCCCATGAAATATCTTGTTGCAAAAGTGTTATTTTCATACAATTTTGATATTAGATAGGCACAAAGGTAACGAAAATAAAAGAAAGAAGCATCTTTTTCCGATAAAGTATTCAAAAAAAGTAATAAACAAACGCAGCTCCGCCGCCTTTTCATGGAAAAAGGCGGCGGAGTAGCACGTTCTTTAGGGCTATATCTTTATTCAAAACGAAGACGGTAACTCTTCCCGGCCGATGTAGGAAATACCACTGCGCCATCGGCCTCCTGCGTAAAGGCCACCTTGCCGCCTTTCGACTTCTTCACCTCGACAAGTTTGGCATCCGGCAGGTACATCCGGCATTCCTGTCCGGCAGCCGAATACACCCGGCCTTCCACCATCTTCCCGTCTTTCCACGTCACGTCGAAAGTAAAGCCGCCTTTCGCCTTCAACCCCTTGAAATGTCCGTCATCCCACGCCGAAGGCAAAGCCGGCAACAGATGCACGCCCTTCACGGTGTTCTGCAACATCATCTCGGCGATACCGGCCGTGGCTCCGAAATTTCCGTCTATCTGGAACGAAGGATGGGCACAGAACAGGTTCTCATACACGCCGCCGGCATTGTCGTCCATGCTCACCACCGTCACGTCTGTAATATTTTGTGCTTGTTTCAGCAAACGGTAAGCCCGTTCTCCATCCCACAAACGTGCCCAGCAAGCCACCTTCCAAGCCCGGCTCCATCCCGTGGCACCGTCGCCCCGTGAATCCAAAGCCACTTTGGCCGCCTCGGCATAACGTTTGTCTTTCAGGTAAGAAATCTGGTCGCAGGGGTACAAAGCCATCAAATGAGACAAGTGTCGCTGATGGTCTCCTTGTTTATCCTCCTGTATGGTCCATTCCTTGATTTGCCCCCATGAACCGATATGCAAGCCGTTGTCCAAACGGGAGAATTTCTCTTTCAGCTCCGAGACGAAAGCATCGTCGACGGCCAACACATCGGCTGCTGCCAACGTTTCCTCGAACAAGGCGTACACCAACTGTTGGGCGTAAGCCACACCGTCTTCCCAAGGCCCGTGTTCGGGCGACCATTCGTTGGGAGCCACCAACCGCCCTTCTGCATTTTCCTTCAGGCGGTCGAACCAATACTGGCAAGTCACCTTCATGACGGGCCAGGCCGTGTCGCGCAAGTATTCCTTATCTAAAGTATAAGCATAATGTTGCCACAGGTGAGTGCAATACCAGGCATTGGCCGGACGGTTGATCAACCAGTCCGTATAACCGAAGATATTGTTCTGCGTGTGTACGGCCCATCCGCGGCAATTCTCTTTCCGTGCCACTTGTTGCCACGCGCCTCCGTCCTTCAAAGCTTCGGTAGACACGTAGGTGATAAACGGGGCATAGCATTCCGAAAGATTGGTCACTTCGGCAGGCCAATAATTCATCTGCACGTTGATATTGCTATGGTAGTCGCACTCCCATGCAGGATTGTTCACGTTGTTCCACAACCCCTGCAAGTTACTGGGCAACTGGCCTCCGCGCGAAGAGCCGAGCATGAGGTAACGCCCATATTGGAAATAGAGCATGTCGAGGTAAGCATTGTCTTTATGCTCACGCACGAGCACGTCCGTCGTGTAGTCCGGCTGCTCCGCATCCAAGTCCAACTCCACACGAGCGAAGAGAGGTTGGTAATCCGCCAGATGCGCTGCTTTCAACTTCTTGTAAGACTTCCGCTCAGCCTTGTCCATCCGAGCCGATACCCGTCGGTGTATCTCGTCTGCATCTCCACGCGTGTACGTCGGCAAAGCCAGGTCGAAATTGGTCGCACCGGTCAGCACGACCGTCACCGCATCCGCCCCTTTCACCTCCAACCGGTCGGATTTCGTCTCCACCATGCCGCCGTCGGCCTGCAAGAGAGCCTGTGCCTCGTAGGACAACAAATCCAACGTGCCTTTGATGGTCATCGTATGTCTGTCCACCCAGGTCATCCCCTGCCGTCCGTCCTGCATCCTCAGGGAGAAGTTCAGTTTGCCTTTATGTCCGGGCGTTGTCAGCCGCACCACAATCACGCTGTCCGGATTGCTGGCAAAATATTCGCGCAGATAGTCTACTCCGTCAATCGTATAAGACACACGCCCTATGGCATCGTCCAAAGAAAGTTCCCGACGGTAGTTGGTGCAAGTTTCCGGCGTATCGAACTCGAAAAACAAGTCGCCCATGTTCTGGTATGCCCCACGCCGGGTCGTACTGCCGGCCCACAACGTCTTGTCGTTGAACTGCAACTGTTCCTTGGCCACACCCCCGAAGAACATAGCCCCTATTCCCCCGTTACCGACCGGCAAGGCCGATGTCATCCACACCTTGGCCGGCTCGTCATACCACAGTTTCATCGGCACGCGTTCCGCATCCGCCGCCACTGCGTACAAGCAAGCGGCCAGACCTAAAAAGCATTTTCCCACTCTCATTTTCGTGTTTATTTTCTTTTGTTCTTATATTTAATGTAATGAAGTGCAAAATTAACGATTCCATACTTCACACAGTAGAACAAACCCGTCAAAAAATAGGAGAATATCGATAAAATCAAAACTATATATCACGAAAAGACCGATTGAGAACGCCTTTTCCTTACCCCCTACTCTTTCGAATAAATTGTCGGTGAACCTTCAAAATAATAATGATACTCACGTCCCTCTTCCTTCACTTCCAAATGAGCCTCCGATGGATCATATGACAAATTCAACCGATAGGGAATACTTGCATCAGGCGAATAATATAGCCTATAACCTATAGGTATGTTTTTACTAGGTCTTCCCAATAAACCAGAGTAGTAATAAAGCTCTTGGTCAAATATGGTTTGAGCATTGACAAGACTGAACTGTATAAAAATACCTGGATTCAAGTACTCATTTTCCCCATAATCAAAACGGTACACATCATCCCTATATCTAACCTCGACCAGATTACCATCACTCCATTCATACTCAATCACCCATTCGGTATCTTCAGAACGCCCTTCTTCTTTTACAAGGTATCCCTTTTCGTCGTAAGTCAATGTAGCAGAAGCAAACATTTCTCTATATTGACCATGGGTAATACGTTCCACATAAGTAATAAAACCCTCCTCGTTTCTTTCTATATTCTGATATTCATTATAAAACGGTCCGTCCTTACTTTGGTAACTATATTTTATAGATAAAGGATGAGAGCCAAAAAGCCAATAATCATGTGGTGCACAGAACACTTCTGTCAAACGTCCATTGTTATAAGTAAACGTATTGGTTAACCATTTTCCCCCCGTAGCAACCACAGGATTTACAATACCTATGTCTGCCAATTTAGGTAACTCCTCCGGGTCGTTATTAGACGAGCTTCCATCCTCAACATTTGTACCGTCAGAATTCTTGGGCATCTCACTATCTCCATCCCCACACCCCGCGAGACCCAACGGAAGCAGGCATAACGTAAACCACCATAAATATTTCTTCATACACATAAATCATTATGCCTATAGAACTTCCCCAAGATTCGGCAGGTTTATAAAAAAGAAAGACGTGGGAGTCTGTACTTCTCGCTCATCCCACAGTCAGGCCTTCGCATTGCCCCTCTCAAAGGATGAGCAACGCAGCCAGCCCACGTCCGGATGATATTATGCAAAGTACGGGCTGCCCCGAAAAGCAGTCCCGACAAGGTATAATACACCTTCCGTGGACGTCCCCGTCGCCGTTTCTTCCTTGAGAGTTCAAAGTTGCGAAGTTTGACTATAGAAGAAAACGTCCGTAAACGTCCTTTACCATCAAAAACGGACATGCCCCTCCCCACACCGGGCTAGCCGTGTCCGGCGCAAAGATAAATCAATTACTCCAAAGCAACAATTTTTTCAAAATGTTTTTTGTTTTTCAGCTTCCATTTTCCACATGCACGACTGTTTTTCAGGCCATGCAGCCATTGTCAGTAAAGCATTAACTGCAATTATTTTGCAATCTTTCCCAAAAACATACTTCCTTTCCCGGATATTTTGACTATTTTTGGAGCATTGCAACAAACCATGCGTAACGAAACATGAAAGACCGGATAAAAATAATCGTGGGCGACATCACGCAACTGCAAGTGGATGCCATAGTAAACGCTGCGAACTGTTCCCTGTTGGGAGGCGGGGGCGTGGACGGAGCCATACACCGAGCTGCGGGCAAAGAATTGTTGGAGGAATGCCGCACGTTGGGCGGATGCCGGACCGGAGAGAGCAAGATGACTGGGGCGTATAGGCTACCCTGCAAGAAAATCATCCATACCGTCGGACCCGTATGGCACGGCGGAGGGCACCACGAGGCCGAGTTACTGGCATCCTGCTACGCCACCGCCTTGCAAATGGCCGAGACCCACCACCTGAAAAGCATCGCCTTCCCTTGCATCAGTACCGGCGTGTACGGTTATCCGCACGCTGCTGCCGCAAAAATAGCCTGGGATACCGTCAAAAGCCACATACGGGACGGGAAATATGAAGGTGATGTCGTCCTCTGTTGCTTCCGGGAAGAGGACGCGGAAATATACAACAAACTCATGCAAAATCAAACTTATACCGACTAATCCCCCCATACCCTTTGGAATGGAAAAATATATAGAACTTTCAAATGAAGAAATACGCTTGGGATTTGTTTCCACATGTATAGAATCTGTGGCTGCAGCCCTGAAACGACCGTACCACGAAGTATTCCTCCGCATGAAAAAGACGGGAATGATCCGTGATTATATCTACCATTGCTATGATGCCCTTCACAGCGACAGCCTCGAAAACGTGACGGCAGAATTGATCGGACTTCTAAAAAAAAGAGGAGGATAGGCAATGAGCAAGATTGAAGTCTACCACGGAGGTACAGAAATTGTAGAACGCCCTTTATGCCCATCAGCCCAACAACCAGATTTGCTTGCGCAACCAGTCTTTATTAGATAAATACTTATATTATGAGCGTACAGAGAAAGCCTGACATGCAACATTTACCTCCCGATATAGACCGCATTCTTTTGGGAGGACGCATAGGCATCATAGCCAATGCCATTGCCGGAAAATTAGACATAGACAGTGTAAGGGCATTGGAATTGTTCTATGAAAGCGAGACCTGCAAGCACCTCCACGACAAGACAACAGGCCTCTATCTTTTCGGTGACCTTTATATCGCAGAGGAATTCTTACAGGAATTACAAAAACGGCAATAAGAAAAAAGTGGCATCACACACATACCAAATAATATACTATGATGAAAAGTTTTAAACCTCAACCGTGGCTGTTGCCACAACCCGTGCTGATTATCGGCACTTACGACGAACAAGGACGACCCAACGCCATGAACGCGGCCTGGGGCGGACAATGGGACATGAAAGAAATCATGATTTCAATGGGCAAGCATGCCACCACCGAAAACCTGAACCGCCAAGGGGACTTCACAGTGGCCTTTGCCACCCAAGCCACTATGACGGCGGCCGACTACGTGGGCATCGTCAGCGCAAAGAACAACCCGCAAAAGATAGAAAAAACGGGATGGACGGCCGTACGGTCGGAAAACGTCGACGCCCCGGTCTTCACCGACTTCCCGATGACGTTTGAATGCCGGATTAAAGAAAAAATACATGAATCGGACACCGGATATTACATCGTCGCGGAGGTCGTGAACATCCTCGCCGATGAAAGATACCTCGCAGACGACGGCAAACCGGACATGGAGAAGATGGGGCTGATTGTCTTCGACCCCGTCCACCACAACTACGCCGGTCTCGGCCAAGCCGTAGGAAAAGCCTTCTCCGACGGTAAGAAACTGAAATAGGATAAGTGTCAAATCGACAGCCCTACCCTTCCGAGAATGCCTTATTCGGACACGGAACGGGACTTCGACGAAAAAAAACGATTCTCGCCTGCCGGTGTTTTAGCATAATGACAGTCCGGCAGGCTTTTTCTATTCCACCACGTCACACGGAAGACTACAATACAAGGTTATTTCTTTCCTTCCTGTCAACAAAAACAAGCATCAGGTTTCTTTCTGCATGAAAATTTCGCAGGCAAAAAACCACCAAACAGACGAAAAAGGGATACTTAAAGCACGTTCCTTCTTCGCCCAACTCCGTAAAATCCGGCCACATGAGGAGCACCCAGGATTTTCATGCGGAAGAAAATTTTGCATACTGCTCCAAACGAAAAATTGCTTGGCTGAAAGCGATTCCGGTTTATGCGGTTTTTATGCATTAGGAATACCGAAAGCCGTATAAATATACACCGTTTTGTATATCCGCACGTCTAAACTCTTTCTTTTCACAGCCGCCATCCACCCCGTTTTTTGACGTTTTGTTAACCAAAAACCACTTGATCCTGTTTTTCTAAGGTAAACTTGTTTCATTTAAGAAAAACGAATTTCCCCGTACGGACGCCATTACACATCCGTACGGGGAGACCTTCATAAAAAAATTACCGCAACTCCAACGCCACAATACTCATCGGCGGCATCTTCACGGTCAACTTGCCGTTTTTCAGTTTTGCCCCCTTGAAGTCCGCAGGCTTCACCACGTCGGGCTGCTCAAAGGTGTTCTTGTCTGTGATGGCATTACAGGTCAATATGCGTCCCGCAACGGATTTCATGCCCAAGCCGGACAAATCGACAGTGACTTCGTTGGAGTTCTCCAAATCCACGTTGGACAGCGAAATATGCACCGTACCGTCCTGCGCCTTGGAAGCCGTGGCACCGAGCATAGGCAGCGTGCGCTGCTCGCCGTCCTGTCCCATGCGTGCACGCACTTGCTTGTTCTCGCACTGTACCTCTATCGGCAAGTAAGTAGCGTCCTGATGCACGTTGTACATCTGGAATACATAATAGGAAGGCGTCAGCACCATCTTATCGTCCTTTGTCAGAATCATGCTTTGCAACACATTGGCTATCTGCGCGATATTGGCCATCTTGATACGGTCGGTGTACTTGTGGAACACGTTCAGCGAAAGGGCTGCCACGAAAGCATCACGCATGGTGTTCTGCTGATACAAGTGCCCACGGATGGTACCGGGTTCTTCATCCCACCAAGTCCCCCACTCGTCCACCATCAGAGCCACGCGCTTTTTAGGGTCATACTTGTCCATGACGGCCGAATGTTCCTTGATGCAGTTCTCGATATCAAGGCACTTGCCCATCGTCCAATAATAATCTTCCGGAGTGAAGTCCGTAGCCGAACCTTTGCTACCCGACCATCCGGCCACGGTATAATAATGGAGCGAAAGGCCGTCCATCTGGTTACGTGCCTGCTTCATCATCGTTTCCGTCCAATGCAAATCGTATTCCCCCGACCCGCTGGCTATCTTGAACAAACGGTTGCCGTCGTAATTGCGGCAGTAAGTCTGATAGCGGCGATACAGGTCGGCATAATATTCCGGACGCATGTTACCACCGCATCCCCAACTTTCATTGCCCACACCGATGTATTTCACACGCCACGGCTTCTCGCGACCGTTCTGCTTACGTAACTTGGCCATCGGGCCGTCCTCGGCCGTCATGTATTCCACCCACTGCGCCGTCTCCTGCACCGTGCCGCTCCCCACATTCATGGACACATACGGCTCGCACTCCAATAACTCGCACAGGTTCAGAAACTCGTGTGTACCGAAACTGTTGTCCTCCACGGTTCCGCCCCAGTTGTTGTTCACCATGCGCGGACGGTTCTCTTTGGGACCGATACCGTCCATCCAATGATATTCATCGGCAAAACAACCTCCCGGCCAACGCAACACGGGTATCTTCAGGTCCTTCAAAGCCTGAAGCACATCGTTCCGGTAACCGTCCGTATTGGGAATGGCAGAATTCTCGCCCACCCACAGCCCGCCGTAAATACACGTTCCGAGGTGTTCGGCAAACTGGCCGTAGATTTCTTTGGGAATGGATTGTTTGGCCTGGTCGGGAAACAATCGGACTTGTGACTCTTTCTGCGCCGCAAGCGGCAAAACGGCCATCAGGGCCGCACTCATCATTAGCTTTCTTACTTTCATGATATTAAAATGAGATTAAATCGTTGCAAATATACATATCTTTTTTGAAAATCCTTCCTTTTTTGGTTAACTTTGCACGATTAAGAAACAGAATTTCATCATCATGGAAAAGAAAGAAGCATTCAAGAAAATCGCGAATGAGCGAGAGCAGTCCGAACTTGCTCAGGGACTGCTGGGCGTGAGCGGTTTATCTAAATGGGGACTTCCGGCTGCCGGCGTCATCGTGGTCTTGCTGGGACTATGGACTTATCTGGCATTCTTCCATGCCACATTCGGCATCGGAAGCACTGTATACCTTTATATAGATGCAGACGATACACCGGATTCCGTACGGGTCAAAATCAAAAACACAGCCCGTCCGGGCATCTCTTCCGGTTTCCCCTTGCTATCCGCGCTCAGCGGCTACACCGTGAAAAGCGGATGCTACGCCGTGGAACCGGAAGATAACATGTTCAGCGTATTCCGCCGACTGAAACAGGGACGCCAGACACCCGTCCGGTTGACTATTCCCAACGTACGAACGATGGACCGTCTGGCCGGCACATTAGGGAAAAAACTCATGATGGACTCTGCCGTCGTAGCGCAACACTTTGCAGACTCCGCCTTCTGCCGTCAGTACGGCTATGACACCGCGACGATGGCTTGTCTGTTCATCCCCAACACGTATGAAGTATATTGGAATACAAGTCTGGAGGATTTCATGAAACGCATGCAGAAAGAAAACACCGCATTCTGGAACAAAGAAAGGCTCCGCCGGGCGGAAGCTGCCGGATTGACACCGAACGAGGTTGTCACCCTGGCCTCCATCGTGGACGAAGAAACAGCCAACAACGCCGAAAAGCCTATGGTGGCCGGCATGTACATCAACCGTCTGCGTACCGGTATGCCTCTGCAAGCCGACCCGACGGTGAAGTTCGCCCTGCACGATTTCTCCCTTCGGAGAATTTACCACAATCATCTGAACGTGGAAAGCCCTTACAATACTTACCGGAACACCGGACTGCCTCCCGGCCCCATCCGTATCCCTTCCATCGCCGGTATCGACGCCGTGTTGAACCATGTCAAGCACGACTACCTGTATATGTGCGCCAAAGAAGACTTTTCCGGTACGCACAACTTTGCACGCACCTACCGCGAACATCTGGCCAACGCCGCCAAATACTCGAAAGCCCTCAACCGAAGGGGCATCAAATAAAAGAAAAAAGACCGATATAAAAACAGTGAAGGCCGGGCATCGCTGCCCAGCCTTCTCCAGTTTCTAACTTAACTAATATATGAAAAAACCTATTAAAAAATCCATTCTAACCGTACATCCGCTGTAAACTGCAACCGATAGTCCTTTCGGCCTTACGCAACTGATATTCCACCACGCGTTTAGTGATATTCCTGGCCTTTGCCACTTCGAGATAAGTCTGCCCTTCCATGTGGATATCCAGAAACACCTCCTGCTGCAAAGCCGGCATCTCGGACAATGTCTCACCGATGATACGAAACAGTTCCTTATGGCACAGAGCCTCGAACTCATCATCCGAAAAACGGTCTGCCGTCTGCTTCAATTTGTATTTTATCTGCTTGAAGCGCGACCTGCGGCGAAGATAATCCATACACTTATTATAAATCATAGAGAAAAACAGCCCGACTACATTTCTCTCGCGGTTCAACTTTTCCCCCTGTTCCAAGAAACGCAGTAAAACGTCGCTCACGATGTCACGTGCGTCTTCGTCATTAAAGACATACATCGAAGCATATCGCAGGGCCGACCGGTAGTGGCTCTCATAAAAATCTGCAAAGTCGAATTTTTCTTCCATGTTCTCACGTTTTTTCATTAAGACTTTGCAAATGTAACGGGGACGTGCAAAACGCCACTGCACGAAGCGTCGCAAAACGCTGTACAAAGCGTTGCAAAACACCGGTTGCAACATACCATACATATAAAAACAACATTTTATACACCAACCTGCGTTTCCCGGAATACAAATCCGGCCAAAGCCACCATTCTTTACATACGTTTTTGTATCTTTGCTGTAATAAACCTAATGTCAAGAGATGAAAAACTTCTGGATTCTTATCATAACCGCTACGCTGTTGTCCTTGCCTTACCGGTCATCCTCCTCGACGGAAAGATTCCGGCTGCTGGATACCGGAAACGGACTTTTCAATAATCAAGTACGCTTCCTCACACAAATGGAAGACGGCAAGATACTGGTCTGCACCGAGGGTATGTTCAATGTGTACAACGGCAACAGCTTCGAGCCGCTCATCTGCGACTTGACCTACACCGTCCCCTTGGGTATGCACAATATATGCACAAGCTATGACGGCGGCAACGGGCTGCTGTGGGCCAAGGACTTTTACCGTCTCTATCTCATCAATACCCGTACCGGACGTTTCTGTCACGATATCAAAGAACGCTTTGAGGCTGCCCGTCTGACCGAAGCTTTCAATGACTTTATCCTCGACCACGACCGAAACGCCTGGATTATTACCGAAAGCGGAAAACTTTACCGGTATGACTGGAAAAAACCGGCCAAACAGGTCTACGAGCCACGACCCGAAGAAAAATCCCGGGGTATCCGTGTCAAAGAAGTCATGCAGGCCGGTCCCTTTCATCTGATATTCCTGAACACCGGCAGGATGCTGGTTTGGGAAGAGAAAAGCGGACGCATCGTGGGCGAAGATTCCACCGTGGCCACTCCCGCCCCCTCCGAATATTTCCGTACGGCCTGGCTGCAAGCCGACAAGGAGCACCTGCTTATCTCCGTCAGCCATACGGAAGGATACTTGTACCTCTATAATATATATACGCGCGAGTGGAAAGAAATACTTAAGGGAAAAGCCATTAATGATATTAAAAAATGCAAAGACGGCTGTTTTTGGTTAGGTGGCAACCAAACGCTCATCAAACTTTCCCCACGTTTTGAACTGCTACAAGAAACCCATCGTCTGGAACTAACCGGAAACGAATCCGTAACGGACTTCATCATGTCGGTCCTCATCGACGACCGGCAAGGACTATGGTTAGGGTTGAGCAGTTCCGGAATCTTGCGGGCCGTCCCTCCCGGAAAATACATGGAATACTATATCAACGAGGAGGTGGCACACGAGGAAGGACGGATGATTCGTAGCCTCTGCCCGTACGACGGCCGACACTTGCTGGTAGGCACGATGGAAGGCATCTACCTGTTCGACACGGTCCGCAAAAACTATCGGGCATTCCACTCCGGATTCAGTCACCTCTATTGTACAGACATCAAAAGAGACCCTCACGGTGCATTCTGGTGCAGCACCAGGCAAGGACTATACAAAATACAGGACAACAGGGTCGAGCGGACAGACCCGACACTGCTGCCGGGCCTCCCGTCCGAAACGATCCGTTTCAGCCTTCCCCTTTCCGATGGCGGCATCTTGGTTTGTATGGATTTGAAAGACCTGTATCTTTGTCGGCCGGCAAAAGGACAAGCCCTACGACTCAATGAAGATTTTCCGGAACTGAACCGCAGCCGTGCCATGAGCTTTGCCATAGAAATAAAACCCGGCCAACTCATCATCGGCGGACAAAACGGACTCTTCGGATATGAGATTACCCGGAAGAAACTGCAACGTCTGGCTTGGATAGTCCCTTGGGAAAGATACAGCACGAAATACAACTGTGCATACGCCGAAGGAACATCCGTCTGGATAGGTACGCAGAACGGATTGATATGCCATGACTTCCGCACGAAGGAAACCCTGCGGCTCAGCACGGAAAACGGCTTGCCGAACAACTGCATACAAGGCATTGCCGCCGATGCCGAGGGGAAGCTGTGGGTATCGACTTCCAACGGCATCGGGAGAATAAACCGGAACGCAGACGGCACCTTTTCCATCGCACAGTTAGACGGAAAAGACGGCGTGCAATACGGGGAAATGATGGAACAGTCCATCACCGCCATGCCGGACGGGCATGTATATGTGGGCGGACTGAACGGTATCACCGACATTGCCCCCCAAGCCACGGACTACGGGCACGAAAACCTGAGGCCGACACTCGTCGGCCTGCGCGTCATGAACCATCCCATCAACAACGAAGGCACGTTCCGCGACCGCCAACTGCTTCCGGAAGGGCTGTCCTACACCCGCCACCTGTACCTGAAATACAACGAGAATTTCATCGAAATGAAATTTTCCGCCTTGGATTACGACACGCCCCAACACACGCACTACCGTTACCGGCTGGAAGGGGTGGACAAAACATGGAACCTCACTTCGGAACCGACAGGTATCTGCACGGCCAGCTACACCTCCCTCACGCCCGGAACGTACACGCTTCAGGTACAAGCCGCCATGGGAAGCACACCGTGGGGAGCCGCCGCCGAATGGCAAATCACGGTAGAGCCTCCTTTGTGGAAGACTTGGTGGGCTTACGCCATTTACCTCATTGCCGCGCTGGCACTCCTCTACTACATCATCGAACTATACATCGCCGACAAGCGTTCGCGCATGATGGCAGAACAGGAAAACCTGAAACGGCAGAAGGAGCAGCATCTCGACGAACTCAAATTCCGCTTCTTCACCAACATCAGCCACGAGCTGCGCACGCCGCTCGCGCTCATCATCACCCCGCTCGAACTGCTCATCCGCAAAGCCGACGACTCCACCCTCAAAAGCGAACTGGAAAAGATACTCGGTAACGCCCGCGACTCGCTCCGGCTCGTCAATCAGTTGCTCGACTTCCGCCGTCTGGAACAGAAAGGCGAACAACTGAAACTGTCGATCGTGCAAATCAAACCGTTCATCGAAGACAACGTGAACCATTTCGGCCCACTCGCCCACGAACGGCACATCGGATTGTCCTGCGAGTGCGCGTTCGGGCAGGAAGACCTGTTCCGTCTGGATGCAGAAAAGATGACACGCGTGTTGAACAACCTGCTTTCCAACGCCATGAAGTTCACCCCCGAAGGCGGTTTCATCACCGTACAGGCGGGATGGCAGGAAAGCTCCCCGGCAGGCGAAGGTCCTAACGGCATCCGCATCACCGTCAGCGACACTGGTATAGGCATTCCGGCGGAAGACCTGAAAAACATTTTCGTGCGTTTCTACCAAAGCGAAGGCACACAAAGCCATCCCGTGAATACCGGCAGCGGTATCGGACTGCACCTGGTCAAAGGTTATATGGACTTGCACAAAGGAGAAATCACGGTGGAAAGCACACCGGGAAAAGGCACGTGCTTCACGCTGCTGCTGCCTGCCCAACCGCCGCAAACCGCCGCCTCCGATTCCCAAGCCGCCATCGGAAGCACGCTTCCCGACACGGAAAAAGCACCCGAATCCCCCATGCCCGAAGGGAACAAAGTCACCGTCTTAGTGGCCGAAGACAACGAGCAATTCCGCACGTTCATGAAAGATCTTCTCGGACAGGACTTCACCGTGCTCACCGCCGCCGACGGGCAGGAGGGACTGGCCATGGCACGGGAATACGGTCCCGACCTCATCATCAGCGACGTGATGATGCCGCACATGGACGGCTACGCCTTTTGCCGCGCAGTCAAGGACGACGTGCAGTGCTGCCACATCCCGTTCATCCTGCTCACGGCCAAAAACTCCTCCGAAAGCCGGAGCGGGGCATACGAAGCCGGTGCCGACTCGTTTATCGCCAAACCGTTCGACATCGACGTGTTGCACAGCCGCATCCGTCAGCTTTTGGAACAACGCGAGCGACGGTTGGCTTCGTTCCGGAAAGGCACGCACATCAACCCCAAGGAAATCACGATTACCAGTCTGGACGAGAAACTGATACAAAAGGCATTGGAATGCATCGAAAAGAACATGGACAACACCGAATACAACGTGGAAGCCCTCAGTGCCGACATGGGATTAGAACGCTCCTCGCTCTACAGGAAGATGCAGGCCATAGCGGGGCAGACACCCACGGAGTTCATGCGTTCCATCCGGTTGAAACGCGCCGCCCGATTGTTGGAAAGCGGCCAATATTCCGTACAGGAAATTTCATGGATGGTAGGTTTCAACACCCCGCGCTACTTCTCTTCCTACTTCAAAGAGATGTTCGGCATGACGCCGTCCGCGTATGCCGCGCGAAACCGGAAGCAGGCCTGAAAAAGGCATACGCCTCCTGACGGAATCATAAAAAGAAGCGAGTTTCAGACAGCTTTCAGCCACGCGTCCGACCGACCGGCTGAGAACGGAAAATCGTTCGGCTGAGATTGAAAAATCGTTCTCAGCCGAACGATTTTTCGTTTGGCGCAGAAAAATTCGGCACATTCACCATGCAAATAAACAGAAAGAAGCCTCTTTCATAATACACGACATAACATCATATTACACAATCTATTATATTTCATATCAAACACCCAAGTCCTTTTTTTTGTCCTTCTTCTTCAAAGGCATGAAAATGGGCATGACGAATATCAGGGCCAGGATGGAAAACAGCAGGCCGCCCGACGTGCCGATGGCGAAAGAGAACCAGAAAGCTTCCTCCTGCCCGTCTATGAGGAACGGCACCAAGCCCAGAACGGTGGAAAGCGTGGTCAGGAACACCGGAATAATCTTGTGGTTGTAAGCCTTAACGTACAAATTCACACGAGGCAACGCCTGCGCCTTGCAGGCCGCCGTTTGGTTGTTATACTCGTTGATGATGTAAATACCGGCATTCACCACCAGTCCGCTCAGCAGGATCAACGAGGCGAAACCGCCCGTCCCGAACTTCACTCCGGAAAAATAGAACGTCAGGAACGTGCCGATGAAGGACACCGGAATCAAAGTGATGATGACGAAAGGCAACCGGAACGACTCGAAAAGGATGGAACACATGAAGTAGATAATCAGCACGATGACCAATATCAGCCAATACTGCGTGCCTTCGTCCTGGTACCAGTTCGGCGTGTTGTTCAGGCAACGGTACCCCACCGGGAAGCGGTCGTTGAACTCATCCGTCACTTCCTCTATGTACTTGGCCGTGTAGTTGTACGAACCCAACACGTTGAAAGCCACACGCAACACATACTCCTGGTTCTTTTTGGGAATGCAGTTCTTGGCCTCCCGCAGGTTCATGTCCATGAAAGGCGGAAGCCACACGTCTCCTTCGGAGGTCTTGACATGGGTATGCTCCAAATCCCACACATTGAAACGGTCGGATTGCAACGAACGCAGGTAGATGTCGGTCCGGATAAACTCGTCCTCGTAACGCCCCACGTCCACTCCCGAAAGCAACTCGCGCAACGTACCGTGCATGGCCACCGCCGACTGTCCGTACAAGGCAAAGTTCTGCGGCGTATAGACCATGTACAGTTCATCTTCCTGCCGCTCATGCCCCGGCGTTTCGATGATGATGTCCATCACACGGTGGTTCTGCTTCAAACGGGCGCAAATGTCCTCCGCGTACCGGTACAAGGCATTGTAATTGTATCCGGCAATCTCGATCCGGTTCGACCGGTATTGCAGGTTCAGCGAATTGCTGAAACCCCGCTCGCTCACACCGTAGGTGCTCCAGTCCGCCCCGCCGATGGAAATGACCTTGCCGATGACCTTGCTCTCCAAGACATAAGGGAAAGACGTGTCGCGGTATTCATCCTTGAATTCCACGGTCAGGTTGGCCCCCCACCATTCCACGCGGCTCTCGAACCGTTTGATTTCCTTGAACCCGACCAAGAAGTTCTCCAGAATCTGCACCTTCTCGTTCAATTCGTGCACGCTTCCACCCAAAGGCATTTGGGCACGGATATGGAGCTTCATCTCCTCTTCCTCTTTGGCATACGTATTCTCGTCCAACGACTGCGCAAAGAGACGCATGGTTCCTCCGAACACCTTGCTCAACGGTTCTTTCAGCTCGGTCTGGAAAAAACGGGTGCCAAATGTGGCATTGTACGCCCTTTCATACCACGGCGACGCTTCTTCCTCCTCGCTTTGGTAATACACCTTCTCCTTGTCCCACCGGTCTGGAAGGGCATGGAACGGTATCCCGAAAGCCAACACCAACAGGACATAGTATATCCACTTGCGTTTCTGCGTGAAAGCGATGTATTTGCGGTAAAAGCGCGTCCAGGCCATCACCCGCTTGGAACGCCCCAAACGTTTTATCGGCATGCGGCTACTGTAATGGAACTGCTTGACCAAAGCAGGCACGAAGAACAGGGCCACGACAAGCGCCACCGTCAAGTTGATGATGATAATCCAAGAGAAGTCGTACAGGTCGCGCTGGATATACTCCGGCATGAAGAACACCACCACCAACGACCCTATTGTGGTGAGCAAGGCGGCCAGTATGGCCAAGAACGCTTTCCGGTTGTGGTAGTAACTGTAATGGTCCACCATCACGATGGCCGCGTCGATAATCAGTCCCAACGACACCGTGATACCGGCCAACGAAAAGGTATGCAGGCGCATGTCGAACACATAGTAAGCCATGACGGCTATCAGGACGTTGGCGGCCAACGTGATGGCGATAATCGACAGATACTTCCAGTTACGACGAACCAACCAGACGAACACCAACAGGATGGCCAACGACATCAACGTGCGCGTAATCAGCTTTTCCAGTTCCGACTGTTTCTCCTTGGCTGCGTCATACGTCAAAGTCAGATACATGCCGTCGCGCAAACGGGGTTTCAATTCCTCTATTTTCGCACGCAACTGGCGTGACAACTCTATCTCGTTGGCATCCGCATCCACGACGATATTCATGTAGATGGTGTTCAGCCCGTTTACGCGGTAGTAACTGCCCGGCAGCCGGTCCCGGTATTCGAAGGTGGCCAAGTCGTTCAGATAGATAATTTTCCCGTCCACGGTCTTCAGGGGCATCTCACCTATCTGGCGGGCAAACCTCGAGGTCTTCAGGTAAAGGGTGACACGGCTTTGCTCCCCGTCTTCATCCCTGTACATCACATCGCCCACGATATCCGACTTTCCGATAAAACTTTTGATGCCGTCCTCCACGTCAGCCACCGTCAGGCCGTAGTTCGCCACGATGAGGGGGTCGTACGTAATCTCCATATATTTGGAAGTCCCGCCGGTCACGTCCACGCTCTTCACCTCTTCCCATGCCCGTACCACCGGTTCGACGTTTTTCTCCACATACTCTTTTATCTGTTCGCCTTTCAGGTTGGAATTCACCTGATAGGTCAACAGATGCTTCACAGGACTTTCTTTCTGCGGGGCACCGTCATTTACCACTTCCCCACCCGTCAGTTCTGGATAAGAAACCTCTTCGGGCAATTTCTTCCGCACCTGCTTCAAGAGCGACGAAATCTCGAACTTCACAGCGGACACATCGGCTTCTTTCTTCAGCACGACCGTAACCCGTCCCGAACCGAAATAAGACTCCGACGAGACTTCGGCCACGCCTTTCACAGCCGAGACCAACCCTTCTATCTTCGACGTCACCTCCTGCTCCACCACCTTGGGCGAGGCGTTCCTCCATCCATAGCTTATCGTCAGCGTCTTGCCTTGGCGCGGCTTGGGGGACGAACCCACGTCTACCAACGGAATCAGGGCAGCCCCGATAATCATCAGGATAATCATCGTGAGCAACAGGCTGAACGACGATACGCGATCCAGTATGTGAGTTTTCTCTTGCATAAGCCTTATTCCCTTCTCCTATATATAAGGTAATACACCAACGGTATGAAGAACAGGCTGACCAACGTGCCGGCCACCATGCCGACAATCAGGGTCAACGACAATGGGTATTGCAAGGCAGATCCCATATCGCCCCGGCTCAGGAAAGGAAGGATGGCCAGAATAGTCGTGAGCGAAGTCATGACAATGGGGCGTAAACGACTGTGCCCGCCGCGCCAAATAGCCGTAACGAGGGGCATCCCCTCCCGCCTCAACCGGTTCATCGTATCCACTTTCAGGATAGAGTCGTTGATAATGATACCGCTCATCACCACGATACCTATCATAGACATGATGTTCAGCGACTCGCCCAACAGCCACAGGACAAGGAACACCCAGAACACATCGATCACGATTTCCGACAAGATGACCAACGGTTGCACGATGCTTTCGAACTGCGCGGCCAAGATGAAATACAGCAATGCCACAGCCACGCTCAACACCAGCACCAGTTCGCCTATCATCTCCCGACTGGAATAATAATTGCCTGTAAACGATGCCGAATAGCGCGGGTCGGCCTTCACGAACCGTTCCGTGAAATCCACGATGCTCTCCACC
>ERZ773188.2296-NODE-2296-length-18757-cov-4.185916_pt1 | contig 18757 bp, 14 predicted proteins | sample MGYA00581011_ERZ773188 | MGnify/ENA primary metagenome ERZ773188 (study PRJEB29015, sample SAMEA2737798) | human gut metagenome | biome: human gut; feature: human-associated habitat; material: faeces | place: China | collected 2012 ...
GCAAGCGACCACCGCAGGCGTTAGAATGTGCCTTGGCACATTCTTTGTTCTATATTAGGAAAGTCCTTGTTTAAAGCAGAAGCATCATTGTTTTACCACAGTGCGGGCATTTTAAAGGGTCGTAGCCAAAGGAACTTATGATAGAACTACGCCATTTGTTAAAGCTAAGAAGAAAAGGACGAGCTTCTTTAGAAATTGCGCGAAAAAGAAGCTTATCGTTTTCACGATGTCTGGCGTAAATTCCATAATAGCGAATCATTTTAAATTGCGTTTCAGGAATGTGTTGAATAAGTCGGGAAATAAAATCAAGAGCAGGGATTTTTTCAACAACATATTTGTTATCTTCGTGTCGGTTGTAATGAAAAGTCACAGTATCTCCGTCATAGGAATCGATTCTGGAAGTAGCAATAACAGGACGTCCCAAGTAGCGCCCAATGTATTTAGAAACTGTTTTAGGATCACAAAGATTTGGTTTTGCGTAAATATAGAAACCGTTTTTACAATGCTTGTAAATAAAAGATTTCATACTTTTAAACGAATTGCCGAGTTTGCTGTGAAGTTCGTTTAAGAGCGCAGTACAAAAGGAATTACGGAGAAAAGTGTAATTAAAATGAGTGACTTTGCGCCCAAAATTGTCGTCGCTAAGACCACCTTCAGAGATAAGGCAGTGAATATGAGGATTCCATTTTAAATCTAGACCAAAAGTATGAAGAACAGAGATAAATCCAGGAGTGAATTTTTGGGATTTATTCATTTTATGGAACATGCGCAGAATAACGCTGCGAACAGAAGAAAAGAGACAGTTAAGTAAAGAACGGTCTTCAAGGAAAAAGTGGCGGAGATTTTGGTCAATCGTAAAAACACAATGACGGTGTGTAACATTTACCAGCTTAAAGGACATGGAAGTAGTGCGTTCCATAGAATACTTATTGCCGCAAGTAGGACAGAAACGGCTGTGGCAACGAAAAGGAACAAACTTCAAATGTTCACAATGAGGGCAAAAGTACATGGCACCACCATAAGAAGGATCCCCACAGTGGATCATCTTATCGATATTTTCCATCTCAGATTTTCTGGGATGAAGAGTATATTTAATTTCTTCATAATAATCGGAAAAAATTTCTTGTAAGACATTCATAAGATTATTATGCAGGAAAAAGGAAGAAAAAGAAACCCCACCCCCTCAAAGATTGAGGGGCAGGGGAGTTGAATAGGCAAAGCCTATTTTTATGTAATATAACTACTATTACATCCATAAGCAAAAGGACGCATGAAAAAACTCTCGTTTTTTCACACGCCCTTTTTTTATGTAAAACAAGTAACTACTTGAAATAGTGTTATAAATCCTGAAAATTTAGTATTTATTGAATTGGAAAGTTATGTTAATATAGTAATATGAAACAAATACAAGAGATTACCGATAGACAGCAGAGGGGAGACAGAAATTATATTATCGGGTTATAAAAAGGGATGAGGTTTGAAAATGAGAGGAAAGGCAAAACAGAGAGTTAGTCTGATACTTGTAGTGACTATGGTACTCGGAACAGCATTAACAGGAAATACTGTATTTGCTGTGGGGAGGGGCAGTGCCGAACCCAATCAGATAAAAATTAATATTTCTAAAGATTCTGAACAAACTGTGGAACAGAATGTTACACAGACAATTCATGTGACTGCGCAGGGGCAGTGCTCGCAATCAGTCTGTCTGAATGTATATCTAAAAAACGAGGACGGATCTGCGGCAACAGATATAGATGCAGTCAATCTTCTGACAAGCGATCAGCTTACAGATAAAAACACACAGAAAACAATCGATGAGACATTGAAAGATTCAGTGACTCTTAATAATGGAACAAAGGCAAGTCCAACAGCAGAGTGGAAGAACGACAAGGACGATAATGGAACAGTTACTTCTAAATATCTGCAGATCACAATGCCAACAGATGCAACAGCAATCAACTTTGATATGCAGCTTCAGTATCGTACAGATGAAGCAAGCTATACAAAGAAAGTGCTGGTTGAGGCGAAGGCATTCGAAGAGGAGCAGGATATCACAGAAGCAGCTAAGAGAGCAGACGAGAGCAAAGAGAATGAAGCGACAGTTGTCTGGGAAGGCCAAGCAGTAAGTCAATCAGAAAGCGAAGCTGCGGATGAGGATGCGGACGGAGAAAATAATATTAATACGGTGTCAGAAACAGGATTATATACATTGTATTTTGAGCAAAATACAATAGATGACTCCGTCTCTGCTTGGAATAATGCAACACAAATTTCTGTATATGCATTTAATAGTGATAGTGACCACACGAGCATTCAGCAGATGTATAAAGTACCTGAATCAGGTCCAAAGAATATTTGGAAAATCACGTTTGATAAGAAATGGACACATGTAGTCTTTTTAACAGGTAACGACTGGACGCGTGCTTATAACCAAACAGAGAATATACAGATTGATTGGAGCCTGAATTCACCATGTTATAAATTGACAGGTGAAGCTGCATCGGATAAAAAAAGAGAGTAGATATTCCGTTTGAGTACCAAGAAAAACCACTTGATGCAGATGGAATAACAGTATATTACGATGCTACATTATCAAAATTGTCTTATGAGGATAATAAAAAAGGAATTCCAAATCCAGATAGTACTATTGTTTATTATTATGCTACAAATGGTACTGAATCTACTATAGGAACAATGACCAAAGCAGACCAAAAAATAGGTGGACATGATTATAATGATGTATATAAAGTCACTCTTCCAAAAGGATATATGAAAATACGATTTGCAGCAAATCAGGTATCTAATGCGAATGATGCAAGTAATGGTGAAGCAACTGCGCTATTGAATATTCCTTCAGTTTTAACAAATCCATGTTATTACGGTGATTCAAGTGATAATGTTATCTACGATGGGGGAAACCGTGGTGGCTACTGGGAGGAAGCATATACAGTAAGAGATGCAGAAACAGGAAAGGGTAGTACGACGGTTGTAGATGTACCGGAAGGAACAGAAACAAGAGATGCTGATAAGTTATATGTAAATACAACGATTTACGATTATTACTCAGATTATGAATTGAATGGAAAAAACAGAGATGAATATCCAAAACAAGATAATGTAACAAACCACAGAATTTATCAGCCATTCCGACAGTTCAACATGGCGTTGAGTGATTATTATTATGCAAATGCTGTAGCGTCACCATTATACTGGGGAAACTTTCAGAACTTCGACGGTTCAAAGTTTAAAGATATTGCAGGTACAATGAATTTGTTTGGTTATGATAAGGACGGAACTGATTCATATAAAAAATTCTTTTATGAAAACAACTCCATGTGGGGGAGAAATGGAGAATCTTTAAAAATAGATGATACATCACCATTCAATGGACGAAATGCAACGCAGGAATTGGTCGCAGATCAGTTATCTAGTAACAATTTACAATTAAAAAAACAAAATGGAAATACGATAACGGCTCCATTTTTTGACAAAGACTTTTTAAGTGGAAAGAATTCAAAGAATACTGTACTTGGAAAAGTATATGAAAATGTAACTTTTCCATTTGTAAAAAAAGCAATGACGTCGTCAAGTAGAACTTCTGGCGGAACAGTAGATTATTGGTGTTTTGACAGTGCTGATCAGAGTTTAGCCAATAAAAATCTTCAATTGCAGTATGACAAAACGGATGAATATTTTTTGCAATCAACTGATACAGAAGTAAAGGGAAGAACAGCGGATGAAGTAACGTCTAATGGAAACTATTTCCCATTGAATTCAAGTGATCAATCAGGAGATGCTTCAAAATTAAATTATGGATTTGGGCAAAAGTTTGATTTGAAGTTCCGTCTTACATCTGATGGAAAAGTTGTTGATTCTGAAAATAACAAAGTACCAATTGAATTCAACTTTTCCGGTGATGATGATGTATGGGTATTTATCGATGGCCAGTTAGTTCTTGATGTTGGTGGTGATCATGATGTAGTAGAAGGAACAATTGATTTCGCAAATAAGAAAGCTAAAGTAAATCGTGTGAAGAAAAACACTTCTAATAACGGCGGCGAAGCTGGGGTAATCAAAGATGTAGTAAAAAAATTTCCAGATATATTAAACGGAGCTGATTATTTCACAAAGGAACATACACTCACCATGTTTTATATGGAGCGTGGACTTTGGGAATCAAATATGCAGATCACTTTCAACTTCCCACAGGAGAATAAGCTCATTGTAGAAAAGGAAGTTGATACAACAGGAGCAAATGATATTTTCAAAGAATCTTTAGCAGATGTCGGAACATTTGATTTTGAGATAAAAAATCTTGCAACAAGTGGCCCATCTAAAGAAGTGTCTGCTCCTAGCAGCCCGGAGGAAAAGCAAGTATTCAATGATTATACAAATCCGAGTACTATTTCTGGAACAGGAGTGAAGAATTCAAGTGTTGAAGTGGTCGATGATTTTACGGATAACAGAAAAGGAAAGTTTATAAGCAGCTATTATCCGGGAGAGAAGAAATCAACGGATACGCAAGAAAAAACAGATTCGAGATTAGTAAAGATTCAGGCAAGTGGTGAAGGTACATTTGACGCATCAGATTCAAAAGGTTACAAGTATTTGCAATTTGATGTGTATAATACGGATGAAAATGCGTCAGGGACAGATCCTTTTGTTGCACTGGTAGATGAAGATGGAACAAGGATAGGAGCGTGGGCAAGTTTCCTTACTTATAATGGTCGAAATAATAATATTGATAATAAAATTTGGAAGACAATACGAATCGATCTTAATAAATTAAAGGAAAAAAAATTAGACGAGGGAAAAATAAGTGGATTTGACTTCAGAAAAGTGAAAGAAATCCAATTTGCTTACTGGGATGATGTGACAGTTTATCTTGACAAGTTTGCATTTGTAAAGCCAGCGAGTGTCGAGAAAACAGGATTCACAACAGAACAGGAAGATATTCCAGATTATGGATCAATTAAATCAAAGAAGCTGGAACCGGTGAATGGCGCATATTATCAGAATACAAATGGAGATACAATCATCTACAGTGATGGACTTCTTAGTATTGGAAATAAAGAAAGTGCAATATTCAGCGATCAGTTCCGAAGAGGAAGTTATCTTTCCATTGCCGAGAAAAATGTTTCATCTGATGTATTTACTACAACATGGTCATTGTATGAAAAGGGAGCGAGTGTAAATCAAAGTGATTTGAGTAAAAAAACTTCTACTGTGACTGGTGGTGAAAATACATCTGTTGAAAAGCAATCAGGATATAAAGTCAACGATGGAAGAAAAGAAAATGCAGAGGTGACAAAACCTGATGAATCAACAATTGTATTTCGAAGTTATAAGGATCCTAATAATGAAAATGCAGTGATTGATCTGAAAGCAAAATATGTAAACAAGCTGCGGACAGGTTCTATTTCTTTGAAAAAAGAGTTGAGTAATGGAGAGTTAGAAACTCAAGCAGGAAGAAATTATAAGTTTATAATCGAATACCGAAATGTCGCAGGAATGAAACTGGAAGCGAATACAGGAACAGATGTTATTAAGCAGAAAATTGAATTGGAGGCAAATGAGCAACAAATAATTACTGGCATTCCGGCTGGTACCGATTATACAATCTATGAAGAAATACCAGAGAGTGCTGACTATAGTCTGGAAAAAGTTAAAGTTACAGCTCCTGGAAATGACAAGAATGTCAAAGCAGAGAACAATGTAGTTACAGGAATTGTAGTTGCAGATGATGATGACAATCCAACTAGCACAGAGGTTACATTTGTAAATACAGTTACACCATTGATTTCCATTTCTGGAACGAAGACTTGGGAAGGTGGAGAGACAGCAGATACACCGGATAACATTGTTGCTCAGATTCAGTGGTTTAATCCAAATACTAAAGAATATGAACAAGCAAAAGATAAGTCAGGAGTACTGATTCCAAATCAAGTTGTTGATATTAATAGTGACTGGAAGTATACATTTACAGGATTATTGAAATATGTGAATTATACAGCGACTGATAAACAAGAATGTAAGTACAAGGTTGTAGAATTGGGAACTTTAAGAAGTTCGGAGGAACTTGGTGACGTGACACCGGATCCACAGAATCCAGCACATATAAAGCCAATAGCAGGATATTATCCGGAATATAAAGATGGCAGTTTTGATATTACAAATAAAAAAACTGGTACATTGAAAATTATAAAGAAAACCGGAAAAAATGACTTCTTACAAGGTGCAGAGTTTACGCTTTATACAGATTCTAATACAACGCAAGTTGCAAAAGACCACTCAGGAAATGATCTAACAGGTACTACCGGAGGAAATGGGGAATTAATTTTTAATAATATTATCACGGGAACGGAAGAAAATCCGATTACATATTATCTGAAAGAGGTAAAGACGAAAGCCGGTTATGTACTCTTGAAAGAGCCGATTAAGATAACACTTCCATATAAGTATAAGGTGGGAGATATAGTGAATGGAACGAAAGTAAAGGAAGGTGGTGTGACATGGAACCTTACTTACACCATCGTTAATGATAAGGCATTTGATCTTCCGGCAAGTGGTAATAAAGGAATTTATAAATTTATCGTAATCGGAATTACAACAGTTCTGGTAGGCGGTTACTTATTAACAAAAAGAAAAAAAAGGAGAAGAGAGCAATGAAGAAAAATGTTTTGAAAAAATTTGCAGCTGCAGCACTTGCGGCGGCAATTGTAATGAGTAGTATGTCAGTGATGGCATTTGCGGCAGAGACGGGAGAAGCAACCACAGGTAGTGTTACGATTACGAAGTATATGAGTGATACAGGAGTTGGGGAGACATTGTCACCAGAGGATTATACAGGTGACAAACCAACTGGAAAAGATACGGATTTATTGCAAAATGTTGAGTTTGCCTATGTAGAAGTTGGTGAGAGAGTGCAGGTAGATACTGCGGCAAGTAATTCTTCACAAACAGAAATAAAGTATAATGTGACAAATGATGAATTTTTGAATGCAATTGGTATTAAAAAAAATGCAGATAATAACTATACACAAACTGAATTAAATAATGCGATTAGACTAAAAAAACTGAGACAATTGCATTTGTAAAAGATAATGCTACAGATACTAATAAAAAGTCAACAGTAGCTACAAGTGGAGATGTTAAATTTGATAATTTATCTTTGCATAAGTTATATGTTTTTGCAGAAACAGATGCTACAAAAGCAGCGTTGGCAAGCGATGGAAACACAAAAGTAAACGTAACAAAAGTTTCTGTTCCATTTCTTGTTTCTCTACCATTTACCGGAAAAGATGGAAAAACAGTAACAGATTTAAAGGTATATCCAAAGAATTCAACAGGTACAGCTACAATTGAGAAGAAAATTGTGGAAAATGGAACAGATAAAACAACAACAAATGCTAATATCGGAGATACAATTAATTACAAAGTAACTTATAGCATTCCAGTAGGTGAGAATGGATTAGAGTCTTTAGTTGTAACAGATACAATGAGTAAAGGGTTAACATTCGATACAAATAATATCGAAGTGAAAAATGAAGATGTAGTAAGTGCAGATAACTATACTGTTGAATCAAAACAAAATCCAAATGGAAATGGAAGTACAATTACTACAATTACTTTTACTGAAAAATATTGTAAATCATTAGAAAAAAATACAACACAGAACTTTACAATTACATATACAGCAACATTAAACAAAGATGCAGTTCTTGGACAGAGCGGAAATACAAATGATGTTTTCGTAACATATAGAAATACAGGTGATGTTGACAGAGATACAGAGCATAAAAGCACTACTAAAGTATTCACATACGGAATTGACCTTCTGAAAAAGGGTGAAGGAGTAGATAAACTTGTAGGAGTTAAATTTACATTAACAGATGAAAATGGTAAAGGAGTAAATGTTGAGAAAAACGATTCAAATAATTTCTATACACCAGGTGGAAGATCAAACACAGTAACAACAGGCGATGACGGAAAAATCTACATCAGAGGTTTAAAACCAGGTACATACAAACTGACAGAGACAAAAACTAACAATGGCTATGTACTTCTGAAAAATCCAGTAGTGATTGTAATTACTCAGACTAGCGCTGAAACAGGAGCTGCAACAGCAACTGTAGGCAGTAAAGACGACGTTACAATGACTGCTGACAATGGAAGCGCTACAGCTATAGTACCACTCACAGTAGTCAACAGCAAGGGATTCGACCTTCCGGTTACTGGTGGAAGAGGTATTGCACTCTTCACAATCGCAGGTATCGCAATCGTTGTTGCTGCAGGAACACTCTTATTCATGAGAAAAAGATCTAAATAATTGAATTAGAGCCTCTCATATACATGATCAATACTACAAGGGGAAACAGTAATTACTGTTTCCCTGTATTTGAAATTAAGGAAGTATATTTCTTGATTTCAAATGCAGGGAAGGAGCAGGAAAATGAAAAATAGAATAATTAATATCTTTCTTGTGCTGATTCTGCTCTGTGGAATCGGCGTTTTGAGTTATCCGTTTATCAGTAATATATTACAGGATAGAAAGCAGGATCAGATTCTTACAGAATATAATGAAGAGATGGAGAAGCTGTCAGATGCAGAGATTGAGGATGCGAAAGAAAAAGCAAAGCAGTACAATGACAGTTTGAGCAATACGGTTGTTATATCAGATCCATTTGATCCGGATGTGGCAGATGATATGTCAGCAGATTATATTTCAGCATTGAATCTTGAGAAAAATGGAATTATGGCGTATATTGAGATCCCAAGGATTGATGTGTATGAGCCAGTGTATCATGGAACATCAGAAGAAGTATTGGCGAAAGGTGTGGGTCATCTAGAAGGAACCTCTCTTCCAATCGGTGGAGAGAGTACGCATACAGTACTTTCCGGGCATACAGGACTTCCGGAAGCGGAAATATTTACGAAGCTGGAATCTGTAAAAGAAGGGGATATTTTTCTTATTCATGTGCTGAATGAGACATTGGCATATAAGGTGGATCAGATTAAGGTTGTTGAGCCATCGGAAACAGATGATTTGAAAATCGTTCCGGGGTATGATTATGCAACATTGGTGACATGTACACCTTATGGGATTAATTCACATCGTCTTTTGGTAAGAGGCATTCGAACAGAATATACGCAGGATGTGAGTGATGAGGCAGCAGGACAGGCAGAGGAAGGTCCGGATGGCGGTGGCTGGAAAGCAATGTACGAAAAAGCCATTATAGAAGGTATTCTTTTTGCAGTGATTCTGGTTGTTCTGATCAATGTGATTGTGCGCAAGTTTGGGAAAAAGAATAAATCAGAAATTGCGATTTATGATGAAAAAGAGAAGAAGGAAAAGAAACCATGCAAAAAAGCAGGAAAAAGAAGGAGAAGAAAAAGCAAAAGAACAGAACGCTGATGGCAATTATGCTGATAATTCTGTATCTTGGAGGTTTGTTTGTGTATGCAATCCCAGATTTACAAAAGGTTGCATTGCAGAAGGAAAACGAGAAAGCAGTGGAACATTTTAAAGAAGAGGTGGAAGGAAGCCAGTTGGATAAAAGTGGTGAAGAGACAGACTCCACCTCTTCCAATTCCAACCAGATTCCAAAGAACGCCCAGCTCTACCAGGAGATGCAGGCATATAATCAGCAGATCTTTTCAGATGGTCAGTCAGGACTGACTGATCCGTGGTCTTACGAGCAGGAGACATTGGATCTGTCGAAGTATGGGATTGATGACGGGATGATCGGGATTCTTGATATTCCGAAGATGGATGTGACATTGCCGTTATATCTCGGCGCGACGCAGGAGAAGATGGCGAAAGGTGCGGTCATGCTTGGACAGACTTCATTTCCGGTGCAGGGCACGGACAGTAATTGTGTGATCGCAGCGCACAGAGGATGGAAGGGGATTCCGATGTTTCGCGAGATTGAGCGGTTGGAGATCGGAGATGAACTGACGATACAAAATTGTCAGGAAACATTGACGTATCGTGTGTCTGAGATTGAGATCATCCTGCCGGATGAGAGTGACAAGATCATGATTCAGCCGGGGCGGAATATGGTGACTTTGATGACATGTCATCCTTATACACAGAATTCCAGAAGATATGTGGTGTATTGTGATGAGGTAGGAACAAAGCCGGAGAAAACGGCGGATACAACAGCGGATACAGCAGAGGGTGTGGGCAGCAGCCGGCAAGAGAATGTTACTTCCGAGCAGAACAGAACGGAAGCGATAGCGGAAGATCAGCGTCTGATCGAGAGAGATACGTTATGGAGGAAAGCCGGTTATGCTGGAATCGGTCTGATCGGAGTATTGATTATTTTTGGATTTATCCCTAGGAAAAAGCACTGATTTGCGTTATACTAAGAAAGATGTGAATGAAAACATGGTACAAAGGAGATGGAGCAATGATTCGTTTTACATGGTATGAACTGCTTTGGCTGTTTTTCATCTATTCTTTCTTAGGATGGGTGTTGGAGACAGCAGCCGCAACAGTAAAACAGAAGAAGTTTGCGAACAGAGGTCTGGTGAATGGACCGTTCTGTGTGATCTACGGTATCGCCGCTCTGTTCATGACATTTGGATTACAGGAGCTAAGAGGAGTCTGGCTTTTTTTATTTGCGGCGATTTATGCGACAGTGATTGAATGGGTTGCAGGGCATTTGATCGAGAAGGCATTTAAAGCCAGATGGTGGGATTACTCCAAGATCAGATGGAATCTGGACGGATATATCTGTATCCCGGCTTCTCTTGTCTGGGGTGCTCTTGGATATCTTGGAATCCGCTGGGGAAACAGATTTGCAATCGTAGTATTTAAAATGTTGCCGCTCTTCCTGATGAAGATCCTTGTGTTGATTCTTCTTGGAATACTTATTGTGGATATCCTTGGATCTTATTTACTTCTGCGTGGAAAAGGAAAGAATCTGGCGCGTTGGGAAGCTACGAATGAGGGACTGGACAGAGTCAGTGATAAGCTTGGTCGTATGATTTCCACTTGGGTTGGAAAACGTATCCAAAAAGCGTATCCAAAGGCAGTCGAACTGATCCGCAAGGAAGAGGAAGCGGAGAAGGGAAAAGTATTTGCCGCAGGCTGTGGGTTCTATAAGATCGTGCTGTTGTTTTTTGTCGGAGCATTTCTTGGAGATATTACAGAGACGATTTTCTGCAGGATCACGGCAGGTGTGTGGATGAGCCGATCCAGTGTAGTCTGGGGACCGTTCAGTATTGTTTGGGGACTGGCGATCGCACTTGTGACAGCAATGCTTTACAAATATAAAGATAAGAGTGACAGTTTCTTATTTATCATCGGTACGTTGCTCGGTGGAGCGTACGAATATCTTTGCAGCGTGTTTACCGAAATTGTATTCGGGAAAGTTTTTTGGGACTATAGCGAGATTCCATTTAACTTAGGAGGCCGAATCAACTTGTTGTACTGCTTCTTTTGGGGAATTGCGGCAGTTGTCTGGTTTAAGAAGATTTATCCGTACATTTCCGCATGGATCGAGAAAATCCCGATGCTGGCAGGGAAGCTGCTTACCTGGTTTTTGATCGTGTTCATGATCTGCAATGTTGCGGTGTCATGTATTGCACTCGTTCGTTATGACGAACGTGGAAAAGGTGTTGTAGCGGAAAATAGTATTCAGAAGTGGGCAGATGAACATTATGATGATGTGAAGATGGAGAAGATTTATCCAAACGCAAAAGCGACAGAATAGAAAAAGTGTTGATGCACAGAAGAGGGTTTGTGTATCAACACTTTTTTGAGTGTATTATAAAATTAGATATTGTCTGTCGTGGAAAGAGAAGCATCTGTCTCAGGAAACAGAAGTGCAGGAACGAAGTAAAACCAGCGACCGAAGAGTCGGGCAATGAATCCAACAAGCAGAGCAGCGATGATAGTTCCTTCACGTACTCCGTTTAATTCTTTTGCAAAGACAAAGGAAAGCAGTGCTGCCATAACAGTCATTGTAACATCGCAAGCAATTTTTGTGCTTCCAAATTCTCGTTCGCATGTCTGTACAACAGCGCGGACGAAGGATTCACCTGGAAGCATTGCAACATCTGCAAGAACTTCGCAGTAGACACCGAATCCGAGAATGATACATCCAATCAGAAGTGCAATGACCTTGAACAGATAGGAATCCGGGTGAACGAAAGATAAGATAAGCATTGTCCAGTCGATAAAGTATCCGAACAAGATTGAAATCGGAATCTGTAATAGGTGTTCTAATTTAAAATCTTTGCGAAGGATCAGAAGCTGCAGTGCGATTAAAAAGAGACTGAAGATAATCGTAAAGTTACCGAGTGTGAGTGAGAAATTCAAGCTCAGTACATAAGGGATAGAGGAAATCGGAGAAGTTCCGAGGTTCGCCTTTGTGACGAGACTAACACCAAGGGAACTGATAAATAATCCGACCAAAAAGATGAGATAGCGTTTAAATTTTTCCATTTGATTCAAGTCCTTTCTTTCACGTGAAGTTTCTACATCTAAGAAATTTCTATATCTAAGAAGTTTTCTGTATTAATAGGTGAGATTAAAGTTTAGACAGATTGTATTACTTGTCGCTGGAATTTTGAGAAGAAAGATTATCCTGTACCTTCTGAAATGTCTTTAGAAAGAAATTCAAATCTTCTTCGGATATTCCTGCAAGAGCAACAGCTTCTATTTCATGAAATTTCTGCTCAACGATCTGCTGCAGCCTGCGTCCGTTTTTTGTGAGAAACACATGAAATGATCTGCGGTTTCCATTTAATATTCGGCGTTCCACCATGTTCTGGTCTTCCATGCGATTCAGGACAGAAGTGAGAGAACCAGCCTCAATATGACAGGCGGCAGCAATCTCTTTCTGATTTGCACCGTCATGATCTTTTAAGTAATCCAAAACCTTTGGCTGTCCAAGGGTCAGACCGTAAGGCTTCAGCTGTTCCATCAGCTGCTTCTGTATCATCATATGGTTTGACATGGAGAGATAGTGAAAGGATTCCATTTTAAATACCTCCAAAATAACTGTTAGAATTCAAACAATTATGATTATAACAATCTGAATGCGAATGTCAAGAGGTTTCATAAAAAGTCCAAGTGATGGTTCCTATAAAACAGGAAAGTAATTCATAAAGTGTGTAAAGAAAGCTTGCTGAAAATGTCAAAAAGTCTTATAGTAGTAGAGGCGAGATAGATAAAAAAGAGCAATCTTTGCTTTTGGGGGATAAAGCATAAGAAAATGCGCAACATTTTAAGGAGTGCTTCAGAATAGTTATCCAAATACATTTACGGAGAGGAAAAAGGTATGATGGAGAATAAAAAAATGCGGGCAGAGCATCCGAAGAGAGAGCTTGCAGTGGATATTTTGTATGATATTATAGGAAGTATTTTGTTTGGTGCCGGAATCTATACATTTGCAGAGGCAGGAAATTTTGCGCCTGGAGGAATCTCAGGTATTGCCTTGATCATGAACAAGTTATGGAATCTTCCGGTCGGTACAATGACGTTGATACTGAATATTCCACTGGTTATCATCAGTTATAAAACAGTAGGAAAGCGGTTTTTGATAAAGACTGCGAGGACGATGATTATTTCAACGATCTTTGTCGATCTTGTATTTCCAATGTTTCCGTTCTATACAGGACAGCGTCTGCTTGCAGCGATTTACTCGGGAGCATTGCTCGGACTTGGAATGGTTCTTTTCTATATGAGAGGTTCTTCTTCGGGTGGAGCGGATTTCCTGACAATGACGATCAAAAAGAAGAGACCGCATATGTCTCTTGGGCGATTGACGCTGCTGATCGACCTGATTATTATCTTGATCGGATGGCCGGTATTCGGTGATGTTGATTCGGTTCTTTATGGATTGATCGCAGTATTTGTCTGCTCTATGGTAATTGACAAGATCCTTTACGGAATCGGTGCAGGATCACTTGCGATTATCGTAACATCGAAAGGAGAGGAAACAGCGGAGGAGATTGGAAGAATCACCGATCGTGGTGTTACTTCTCTGGAAGGAATGGGGACTTATACGAAGAGTAAGAGAAATGTTTTGCTCTGTGCATGTTCTAAGTCAGAAGCGTATCTTGTGAAAAATGCAGTTTACCAGGTAGATGACTCGGCCTTTGTAATGTTTACTGAGACAAGTGAAGTGCTTGGAGAAGGATTCAAGGAAAGTCTGGATGAGTTGTAAATAAAATAGAAGAACAGTTACGAATATGAAATATAAAAAGCTGCTGTCCATCTGTTGTTTACGAGGTTTGTGAACAACAGACGGACAACAGCTTTTCTATATGCTTTATATGTATAGATTTGTTTTCAAAGATTCAAAAATGTTAATCTTCTTTCGCCCAGTCGAAGGAATATTTAACAGCCTTGTGCCAACCCTTCAGTTTCTTTTCACGGATTTCCGGGTCAATTGAAGGTTCAAAGATCTGATCAATCGCCCAGTTCTCTTTGATTTCTTCAAGACTGTTCCAGTAGCCGACTGCAAGTCCGGCCAGATAAGCAGCTCCCATAGCAGTCGTCTCAACGCAGACCGGACGGTGGACAGGTGCGTTGATCAGATCAGCCTGTGTCTGCATCAGGAAGTTATTTGCGCTTGCGCCGCCATCTACTTTCAGGGAAGCGAGATCGATGTCGGAATCTGCCTTCATGGCAGTCAGGACATCATATGCCTGATAAGCGAGAGACTCGAGGGTCGCACGGATGATATGGTATTTATTTACCCCACGTGTCAGGCCTACGATCGTTCCGCGGGCATACTGATCCCAATAGGGAGCACCGAGTCCGGTGAAAGCAGGTACAACATAACAGCCGTTTGTATTTTTCACTTTCTTTGCCATGTATTCGCAATCGTCAGCGGAATCAATCAGACGCAATTCATCACGCAGCCACTGGATCGCTGCACCGGCAACAAAGATAGAACCTTCCAGAGCATATGTAACCTTTCCGTCAAGTCCCCAGGCAATCGTGGTGACAAGGCCGTTGTTGGAAAAGACAGGTTTTTCTCCGGTGTTCATCAGAAGGAAGCATCCGGTTCCGTAAGTATTCTTCGCATCTCCCGGTTTGAAACAGGTCTGACCGAAAAGTGCAGACTGCTGATCTCCGGCAGCACCGGCGATTGGGACCGCTCCGCCAAGGACGGATGGATCTGTCTCTCCGTAAATGCAGCTGGAAGGCTTCGGTGTCGGAAGCATACAGCGTGGGATCTGAAGTTCTTCGAGAATCTCGTCATCCCAGTCTAATGTATTGATATTGAAAAGCATGGTTCGTGATGCGTTGGAGTAGTCTGTAACATGTACTGCGCCTTTCGTCAGTTTCCAGATCAGCCAGGTCTCTACTGTACCAAAGAGCAGTTCTCCGCGCTCGGCACGTTCTCTTGCTTTCGGAACGTTGTCGAGAATCCAGTGGATCTTTGTTCCTGAGAAATAAGCATCAAGTACAAGACCTGTTTTCTGGCGAAACTCTTCTGTCAGTCCTTTTTCTTTCAAAGAATCGCAGAATTCAGCAGTACGACGACACTGCCAGACAATCGCGTGGCAGACCGGATCACCGGTATTCTTATCCCATACGATGGTTGTCTCGCGCTGGTTCGTGATACCGATTGCAGCGATATCAGAAGGTTCCGCGCCGATGATGTTCATAGCCTCCACAGCAACTCCGAGCATGCTTGCCCAGATCTCGTCCGCATCGTGCTCTACCCAGCCTGGTTTTGGAAAATACTGTGTGAATTCTCTCTGCGTGACGCTGCAGATTTCCCCTTTTTTATTAAATAAAATGCAGCGGTTACTTGTGGTTCCGGCATCTAATGCCATAACGTATTTTGACATAATATGTGCCTCCTCATTCTAGTATTACTCAGAACAGTAATCGAGGTTCGTTCTGTTCTATATTCTAATAAGATAAGAATATCATAATCGGAATGGAGGTTCAATGGACGAAAGGTGCTGTAATAACTAAATTTTCGCATTTTACTGTATTTTACTGTATGCATGCTTGCAAATCTTTTTGCGATACCGTAAAATGAATTTTGAATTGCTTTTCAGCAGTTCGCCTTATGCAACTAATAACGATACAGAGACATTAGAAAGTTTTATTTTCTTATGCATTTTTATAATAAGAAAGGCGGTATATTCCATGGGAATGATACGTGCTGAAAAGCTTGTATTTGAGTATGATAAACGAGACGAAGAAGGTAATGTGATCGGATCCCATCGCGCCATTGACGGAGTTGACATTGATGTCCCGCAGGGGTCTTTTGTGGCGATTCTTGGACATAACGGTTCAGGAAAGTCTACCCTGGCGAAGCATATGAATGCGATTCTTGTCCCGACAGGTGGAACGATGTGGGTGGACGGAAGAGATACGAAAGATCCGAATGAGCTTTGGAACATCAGACAGAGCGCCGGAATGGTATTTCAGAATCCGGATAACCAGATTATCGGAACTGTTGTAGAAGAGGAAGTAGGATTCGGTCCGGAGAACTTAGGAGTTCCTACGGACGAGATCTGGAAACGGGTAGAGAACAGTCTGCGTGCAGTCGGTATGCTGGAGCGCAGAAAGGATTCTCCAAATAAACTGTCCGGAGGCCAGAAGCAGAGGGTGGCGATCGCAGGAGTAATCGCGATGGAGCCGAAGTGCATCGTGCTCGATGAGCCGACGGCGATGCTTGATCCGAATGGACGAAAAGAAGTTATTGAAGCGGTAGAGCAGCTTCGAAAAGAGAAGAATGTTACGGTGATCCTGATCACACATTATATGGAAGAAGTGATCGATGCGGATCAGGTATTTGTAATGGATGAAGGGCATGTGGTGATGCATGGTACACCGAAAGAAATCTTCAGCCGGGTAGATGAACTCAAGAAGTACCGTATGGATGTACCACAGGTGACAATGCTGGCAGACGCATTGATTCAAAAAGGAGTTCCGCTGCCGAAAGGAATTCTTAGAAGGGAAGAATTGGTGGATGCCTTATGTCAATTAAATTAGAAAATATCAGTTATGTATATAGCCCGGGAACTGCATATGAGCATCATGCACTGAAGGATGTCAGTCTGGAGATTCCGCAGGGACAGTTTGTGGGAATCATTGGACACACGGGTTCGGGAAAATCAACCTTGATCCAGCATTTGAACGGTCTGATGAAAGCAACATCAGGGAAATTACTTTATGAGGGGCAGAACATTTACGAGGACGGATATGATATGAAGAAACTGCGTACACAGGTAGGACTTGTGTTCCAGTATCCAGAGTATCAGTTGTTTGAAGTTGATGTGTTAAGTGATGTGTGTTTTGGACCGAAGAACCAGGGACTTTCCAAGGAAGAGTGCGAGAAGCAGGCAAGAGAAGCCTTGGAGCTTGTAGGATTTCCGGAGAAATATTATAAGCAGTCCCCATTTGAATTATCCGGAGGTCAGAAGCGTCGTGTGGCAATCGCGGGAATTCTTGCAATGCATCCGAAGGTACTTGTTCTGGATGAGCCGACAGCCGGACTGGATCCGAAGGGACGAGATGAGATCTTAGATCAGGTAAAATTGCTTCATGAGAAGACCGGAATGACAGTAATTCTTGTTTCCCATAGTATGGAAGATGTTGCAAAATACGTGGAGCGCCTGATCGTGATGAATGATGGAGAAAAGATGCTTGACGGTACACCGGAAGAAGTGTTCCGCCATTATAAAGAGCTTGAGGCTGTTGGACTGGCAGCACCACAGGTAACATATGTAATGCATGATCTGAAAGAAAAAGGATTTGATGTATCAGCAGATGCGACAACTGTGGAAGAGGCTGCGGACGAGATCTACAACTTCCTGAAGAAGAGACAGGAGGTGCAGTCATGATTAGAGATATTACGATAGGACAGTATTATCCGGCGCAGAGTCCGATCCACAGACTGGATCCGCGTGTGAAGATTGTCTGCACACTGATCTTTTTGGTTTCTTTATTTGTGCAGAACAGTGTGCTTGGATATGCATTGGCATTTGTATTTCTTGCGTGCATGATTCACGTTTCTAAAGTCCCGGCAAAGTTTATTGGAAAAGGACTTAAGCCGATTGTGATCTTGTTATTGTTTACAGTGGCTATGAACTTGTTCCTTACAAGAGGCGGTGCAGTGTTATTCCATTGGGGAATCATTACGATCACAGAGACAGGGCTTCGTACTTCTGTGTTCATGGCAGTCCGTCTTGTACTGCTTGTTGCAGGTTCTTCTTTGATGACATTTACAACGACTCCGAACGGACTGACAGATGGACTGGAGAAGCTGCTTCATCCACTGAACCGAATCCATGTACCGGTACACGAAATTTCGATGATGATGTCTATTGCACTGCGTTTTATTCCGATTCTGCTGGAAGAGACAGACAAGATCATGAAGGCACAGATTGCAAGAGGAGCTGATTTTGAATCAGGAAATATTATCCAGAGAGCAAAGGCAATGATTCCGATTCTTGTTCCGCTTTTCGTGTCTGCATTCCGAAGAGCGAATGATCTGGCGATGGCAATGGAAGCCCGCTGTTATCATGGTGGCGAAGGGCGTACAAAGATGAAGCCTTTGAAATATCATTATCAGGACAGACTTGCTTATGCAATCACATGGGGATATCTGATCGCGATTGTAGTGATCGGAAGATTTGTGCCGTTTAAATTGTGGATTTTTTAGAATAAAATAAATAGAGAAGAGGGACGGAGATTTCTGTCCCTTTTATTTACGCGAGCAACGAGTCAAAGTCCGTGCTTGCACGAGACCTTGGCGACTGCCGCGATAAC